>Ga0180732_1001045_pt1 | contig 18661 bp, 9 predicted proteins | sample KR11_01MetaG_FD_148674 | JGI IMG/M metagenome (GOLD analysis project Ga0180732, IMG submission 148674) | Groundwater microbial communities from the Olkiluoto Island deep subsurface site, Finland - KR11_0.1 MetaG | ecosystem: Environmental > Aquatic > Deep subsurface > Groundwater | place...
CTTGCCCAGATATCGGGTAAATCCATATCCACAGGTTATCCGATATTAAACGCCCGTCTCCCTGACGGTTCGCGTCTTGAAGCTACACTCGGAAGAGAAGTCACAACGCGCGGGGGTACCATAACAATAAGAAAATTCAGGGAAGAACCTTTCACGCCCGTTGACCTTATAAAATACGGAACTTTCAGCACCGAGGTCATGGCTTACCTGTGGCTGGCTGTCGAGAATAACAAGAACATAATCATCGTAGGTGAGACGGCGGCAGGCAAGACCACGACCCTTAATGCTATTTCTCTTTTCATTCCTTCAGAATCAAAAGTCATTACCATAGAAGACACCAGGGAACTCACATTATATCACAAGAACTGGATCCCTGCGACCATCAGGGAGAAGTTCATGGGACAGGAAGCCGCTGACATCGATATGTTCGAACTGCTTCGCTCTGCCCTGAGACAGCGCCCCGAATTCCTGCTGGTAGGCGAGATAAGGGGCAAGGAAGCCTATACGCTGTTCCAGGCAATGAGCACGGGGCATACGACCTTCTCCACGATGCACGCAGGCAGCATACAGACCGCGGTGAACAGGCTTCTCAGCGAGCCTATTAATGTCCCCCTTATGATGCTGAGTTCGCTTGATATTATGGTAATAGAGGTATTGCGGCATGTTGGCAGGAAAAGGGTCAGGAGGATAGAGAACCTTTCAGAATTCGTAGGTATAAATGCAGCATCGGGGGATATCAGTACCCGTGAAGTGTACAAATGGAACCCGGTGCATGACACTATAGATAAAAGCGGTGCGTCAAGCATCCTTGAAGGTATAATGCACAGCCGCGGCTGGGACAAAGAAAGGATAAATAAGGAACTTGAGGACAGGAAAGCCCTGCTTCAGTACATGGTTGACAGGGATATCAGCGATTACAGGGATGTAACATCCATTATAAGGCGGTATTACGAAGATCGGGAAGAGACCATGACTTTAGTCAGGGAAGGAAAAACCCTGCTTCGGGAAGAACATGAACCTCTATAAATTTGACCGGATATCCTACAAGATATTCGGGAAATGGGTTGAAAAAAGAAGTGAGTCATATCTGGATTTTTCGAAAAAATTGATGAGGTCGCATGCTGGCGTACCATATGAGGTATATGTTTCCCGGGCATGTCTGATATCTGTCCTTTTGTCACTGCCCTTCGGGCTATCAGTGTATTTTTTATTATATGATCTCATGGCGTCTTTAGGGACATTTTCGTTGTTGTTGGTCCCGCTGCTATCCATCTTCTGCGGTTTTGCGACTTATAGCCTGATAATGGCTTACCCGTATTATATTGCTAACATACGCGGGAACAGCCTGGATATTGTTCTTCCTCACGCCGTGGCGCTCATGCATGCAATGAGCCGGGGATCAAGCGATATACCGGCTTTTTTTAAAATTATTTCCAATAACAGGAAGATATACGGAGAGATATCTAATGAGGTCAGGGGCGTGCTCATAGACACAAAGATATTGAACCTTGACCTCAATTCAGCCCTGAAGAATGCTGCCAGGGACTCACCCTCAGAGAGCTTTAAGAACTTCCTTGAGAGCCTTTCAACAGTTCTTACTGGCGGAGGGAACCTTGTAGCGTATTTTCTCGCCAAATCCGAGCAGTACAGGCTGAAGGCGCTGAATGCGAACAAGGCATTCATGGAAAACCTTGCGGTAATGGCTGAAATGTATGTTACAGGGGTTGCGGTAGGACCTCTCTTCATCATAGTCCTTCTTGTTGTGCTCGGACTGTTAGGGGGGGGAAAATATTATGTTTTTCTTCTGATGATGGTGTATCTTTTTATTCCTGCGGGTGGAGTGTTTTTTGTTATTATTTTATCTACCATGACAGAAGGGACCACTTCAAAGTTCATCAAAGTGGAAGCTGATCCTCATCCTGCGATTGAATACGCCTCTATCCAGAAAGGGGTGACGCGCGAGCGGATATATGGATTCCTGAAAAATCCCATGAAAGAATTTATTGAATATCCGGAAAAGGTCCTTTCTATATCAGTCCCGATCGGATGTCTTTTCTTTATCATCTGCACTTTCCGCTATTATAGCATGGAATTCGACCAGGCAATATATATGATCGATGACTATCTTATTTTTACGGCATTAATTATTTTCACTCCTTATGCTCTTTTTGTGGAAGCTCATTTTATGAGGATAAACCAGATATCCTCGAATTTCCCTGAATTCCTCAACAGGCTTGTAAGCCTTCATGAATCAGGGCTTACGATTAGTGCGTCCATCAAGCGTCTTAAGTCCTCTAATCTGGGCATCCTGAATTCTGAAGTAAGTAAGATAAACACAGATATCGAACTGGGTGACGGGATCATCGGGGCATTTCGGAATTTCGGCAGGCGGGTTAACACGGTGACCGTGCAGAGAGTTGTTGTCCTGATAGAGAACGCAATGAGGATGACCGGGAATGTGAAGGATACACTGGTGATAGCAGCCAACGACGCCATTTCTGCGAAGGAGATGGAGGAGGAGAGGTCAAGGTCGATAAAACTGTATGTGATGATATTGTATATTGCATTTTTTGTGTTCCTGTATGTTTCATGGTCTCTCATGACAGGTTTTTTCCCTCAGATGCCGGAAGTGCAACCCGGGGATGTTGCAGAGATCGCGGGGGAGAGTATTTCTTTTGCGGGTTTTGATAAGCAGCTTTATATAAGGTTATTCTTCCATGCTGCTGTTCTTGAAGGATTCTTTTCAGGTCTTGTGGCAGGGCAGCTTGGAGAAGGGAGTATGAAACTCGGGTTGAAACATGGGCTGATCATGATATCTATGGCATATGTCATGTTCCTGTTCATTTGATGACGCTTCAACCTATATTGGTACAACGAACTAAAACAAACTGCCAGGAACTCTAACAATCGTGAGTTCGTATAGAGTTCGTACGAGTTAGTTGTTAATTTCTTTTTTCATACGGAAATTCAAGGGCGGAAGATAACAATAGCAGGGTTATTTCATGATCTTTTTTCCCCATATTTCACTGTTCTTCAGTTCACTGTTCATAATTTCACTTTTCTCAATTTCGCCTTCCTGAGGCTGTTTTTGGATCATCTTAAGACTGAACTTGCCTTTTGAGGTCAACAGGAAGATCACTACCGCCCCTATGGCGATCATTGCTCCAAGCGCCAGGAAGACATTGAACTGCGCCTCTTTAACTTCAACCAGTTTCTTCTGCCCGAGCACTTCGATAGTATAATTACCCGGAGGCAGCGAAATTTCTTTATTGAAAGTCACATCCTTAACTTCCCCTGCTGCGATTTCCACAGGTATCGAATCGACCTCTGTGCTGTTGATTATGAGCCCGACAGGAAGGGTAGCTCCCTTTGTACCGATATTTGTGATATTAACCCTTATTTCCGCTTTTTCGTTCGAGAAGATCACATCATTGACCCTGATATCAAGAGCCTGGAACTCTGCAAAAGGCACCCTGACCTCTATATCCCTTGCTGATGTTGCGAATCCGCTCTTTGATGCGTATATGGTATGCGTCCCGCTATCATTAAGATAATAATTCAGATTGCCTGAAGCATCAGTCATCCCGATAACCTTATTATCGAAACTCACTGCAGCCCCGCTCACAGGCATATCCTTATTCATTATTCTTATCGTTATGTTCCCGAGCTGGTTCCCTTTTACAGGAGCCTCAATGCTCAACCTGTTCTCCACAAAGCCCTGGACAACCAGTTCTTTGCTCGCTTTCTGGAAACCGAGTTTGTTCGCTGTAATGTTGTAAGTTCCACCCTTCATGGTTTTCTTAAGCGACACGTTAAGCATTCCGTCCCTGTCAGTCTGCCCCATGTCTGAATTTATGGAAATAAATGCCGCTTCAACAGGTTTTCCGCCTGCTGTGACCTTAACCATTATGGCTTCACCAGCAGTGGCTTTTGAGGGTGCATCGATCGAAAGCTGGTATGATATCATATCAGGTGTAACATTTACGAATGGATAAAATCTCACAGTACCGGAATTCGCTACCCTGAAACCAATATTTCCCATTATATCTATCGTATTACCCGAAGACAATCCAATAGAGTTCGAATTCACCATTTCAATGCCGCCCGAACTGACGGTTTCGACTTCCATTGCGCTGAACCTGTCACCCGGCTTTACAGAAGTGAAGTTTTCGGATATCTGGAAAACGCCTCTGGCGAATGCCGCAGTCATTTCCCTTCCCCGAAAGACCGCATCGAAATGAATGGCTATCACTGGAATGTCATCCTGGCTACCAAGCTTTTTGGTGTATAGATAATTATCGCTTCCTGTAATGACGTCGGAATCTATCTGAACACCATCTTTTAACAATGATATCAATACCTGCCCGGTTCCTGCGCCTATATCAACGTCCGTTATTTTGAGGACATACCCGTCTTTAAGCGTCAGCGTGCTTCCTTCTGAAAGCGTACGCTTCGTATCATCGTCAAGAAGGACTTTATGCAATTGGAACCTGCCAAGCGTACTCATTGATTCTTTATATGTTATCTGGCTGTTGGTCGTATAACCGGCAAAATACCTGTCTGCCATGAACCCTATCACATTATATTTACCAAACTGCGGATAGTCAAAGTCGACTTCTTGGGCTGTAGTTGAGTATCTTAACTTCCCTTCAGGTATATTTCTCCCACTGATGCTTTCGATCTTCAGTTTCTCTTTTCCCACGTCATGGTCCATATCATAGTAAAAACCCAGGTTCGTGCCGCCTACGTTAAGACCGAAGTTCATGGGGTTCCATTCTAATGTCGTTGGATATATGGTGCCTCTCATCTCAAATGCATCTATCCTGTACACAGACAGTGCGAAACGCAGCGTGCTGCTGTCAGCGACCACTATTTTCAGATCGCCGACAAGATCAACCGTATTTCCAGGCGACAGGGATATTGAGTTGCGGTTGCTCATACCTATCCCGCTTGAACTGATTGAGCTTATCTCAAGTTCCCCGTATCTATCCCCGCTTTTTACCTGAGTAAATGATTCTGATATCTGGAAAACGCCCCTGACAAATGCCGCGTTCACTTCTCTGCCCCTGAATACCGAGTCAAAGTGGACAGCAAGCACCGGAACATCGTCCACCCCGCCCAGTTTTGCAGCATACATGTAGTTATCGTTACCTGTCACCACATCTGTATCAACTACATCCCCGTCCTTGAAAAGAGTTATCAATGCCTGACCGGGTCCGGCGCTAACATCTACTTCAGTCATTTTAAGGACATATCCTTCTTTAAGCGTCATGGTGCCCCCTTCATTTATTACGCGTTTTTCATCATCGTCAAGGATAACTTTGTGGAGCTGGCTGAAGCCAAGAGTGCTTATTGCCTCGTTATAGGATATGACACTGTTCCTGGTATAGCCGGCAAAGTATTTGTCAGCCATGAACCCGATAACCTGGTATTTTCCGAAGCCGGAGTATTCGAATTCCACCTCGATAGGCAGGGACGTGTATGTGAGATCGCCCTGGTCTATTGTCCTTTTGATGCGAGTGATCGTAAGTGCCTCAGTGCCCAGGTTCTCGTTAAGATTATAATAAAACCCGGCAAAGCTGTGCGAGTCCCATGTATATGTAGTAGGCATCCCCTCTTCCCAGACCCTGTAGCCAGACGCCGCATCTACAGGCATTACGAGCATAAAAACAAATACCGCTATTCCGATCGCTACCGCAAAGGTACGACCTCTGTTAATAGTCTCCTTGATCATTCATATCACCTTAATGGTATATTTATCAATAAGTTTTTTAGTACCATCAGGATAAATACATATAAAGTATAAAAACTCTGCTATGCAAATCCAGGGACTTTATATTATCTTCTGGTTTGAAAAACCACAGATAGCACAGAGGACACAGAGAAAATCGGCACCGCTCTGTGCTCTCTGTGTACTCTGTGGTTGACCAACTTTGCAGCGATTCCTTTTTCCAGAATAAATTAAAACGTCTCCAAAACTTGTTCTTATTCGATATTCTCCATCGCTTCTGCGCACTTAAACCCGGCAACAATAGACCCGTTCATGCTTCTCTCAGGATAGTTTGCCTCTGAGAACATACCTGCCAGGTAAAGCCCTCTGATATTTGTCTTATACGGAAGCACTTTTTTCCCGTACCCAACTTCATACACGGGCGCAGTGTCCAGATCCCTGCGCAGGCGCCACCATTTCACATTTTTACGGAATCCAGGAAAGAGTTTTTCAAGACCTTTGAGATAAAGTTCGATAACCTCATCATTACTCTTTTTCCAGAGGACGCTTTCAGGATCCTGGAAGTAAGAGGTCACATACATCAGATTCTCTCCATAATCGGACACAGGTATGAAATTGCTATGCTCTATCACGGCGCCAAAAGGGACATCGTCCTTGATATTGAGCCAGTAGATATCATCCATTACTTTTTCTTTGAGCCCGAAAAGAGCACATGCAGTGCCCTGATAACTGATATCAGTCCCGATACCGGAAAGTTTTGTATCCATTATTTTTTCAAGAACATCAGGAGCCACCGTTGATATCACCCTGTCGCATTCAATGCGTTTCCCATCTACAGTAACGCCTTTGATCGCTCCATTATTGATGTCGATCCTGTACACCTTGCCCTTAACGATCTTACAATTTTTCTTTTTGAGCTTATCAGCCATCGCATCAATGAGAGACTGGAATCCCCCGCGCATGTATCCTAGCCGCTCACCTTTTGCGCCCCTGTTCGAACGAATCTGGACGCGCCCCAGTAACCACGCAGCAGAGACTTTATCTTTATTGTCCCCGAACTTGCTTGCAAGAAGGGGATGGAAAAAATTGTTATAGACCGATTCACCGGCATTATCGAGTATCCACTGCTTTGCAGTAATATCATCAAAAGGAGTCCTGTCTTTTATTCTCTTGGCTTTTAGTACAAGCAAGGTGAGCCTGACAACATCCAGAAGCGGGAGAGCGCGCAGTATCTCAAGGGGCGTGTTCATGGGGAATATTTTGCCGTTGAAAAAGTATCCGGTCGTACCCCGTAACCATTCGAGCCTGTTGCCAAGCCCCAGTTCTTCTATGAGGGAGATAAGTTCCCTGTCGCTTGCAAAGATATGATGGTAATATTTCTCAATATGATATGTCCCTGAATCCGGATGCGGGATATTGTAGCTTGAAGCCATCCCACCCAGTTCGTTCTCCTTCTCGATGATGGTTATTTCATCCCTGCCCGCGAGCCTGTAAGCAGCAGCAAGTCCCGCAAGTCCACCTCCGATAATGATCGTTTTCATAGCATCTTGATATGGTCTTGTGGATATATAAAAGATGACTTGGTCAATTGATATGATTACGCGCCGGAAGCAGCATCACAAGCATCACCGCAGCCACAAGCGCCATTGCGCTACCGAACAAAAACGGCGCGCTCGCACCCGCTAAATCCCACAGTAGACCCGCGATAATGCTTGCAGCAAGAGCCATGAGCCCCGTGGCAGTATAATAAAGACCAATGGCAGTCCCTCTTTTATCCGCTGGTACAAGGTCAACGGCATATGCTTTGCTCACGCCGTCAGTCATCGCGATATAGAAACCGTATATGGCAAAGAGTATCCACACGAGGTATCCTGCATTCGTGATCGCAAAACCCAGATAGACAATGGAGAATATCAGGAAGCCGCCGATCATCACGTTCCTGCGCCCTATCCTGTCAGAGAGCATGCCGGCAGGCATTGAAAAGAGAGAATAAGTGATGTTATAGATAACATATGTCAATATTACTACTGCAACGACCACGAAGGAGCCGAATGTCGATGTGATAATTGAAGGGACGCCTCCGAAGTTCCCAAAGATATCATTTGCCCGCAGTATCAGGAAAGCGTTGCTTGAATTGCCGATCGCAAAAACCACAGATATCAGCAGAAATATCTTGAAATCGCGGCTGAAATCAGATAACCTGAACTTCAGGTCGTCCTTTCTCTCACCCGCTTTTTCGGTGACAAAGAACAACAGGAGCAGCACACTGATCAGGGCGGGGATGAATGCTATCAGGAATATCATCCTGTAGCTCGCATCAAGATCCCAGTGGTTTTTATCAAGATAATACAGCAACAGAAGTGCGATAAGCGGACCTATGACAGCCCCAATGCTATCGAGTGAGCGGTGGAACCCAAAGGCTTTGCCCCGGTATTGCGCCTCTGTGGAATCCGCGATCAGGGCATCGCGCGCGGATGAGCGCAGCCCTTTCCCGAACCTGTCAAGGAAACGAGCTGCAAGCACGAAATGCCAGGTCGCCGCGAACGCAAGCAGGGGCTTTGCTATGGTTGAAAGACTGTATCCATAGATCATGAATGGTTTCCTTTCCCCGGATTTATCTGAGAGCCATCCTGATACGACTTTCAGAAGGCTTGCTGTGCTTTCTGCGATGCCCTCTATAAGACCCACTACTGACATCGGGGCGTGCAGTATTGCGGTGAGGAAGAGCGGGATTATTGGGTACAGCATCTCGCTGCTGATGTCTGTGAAGAAACTGACAAGACCGAGGATGAATACGTTTTTCTTGACGCCTTTGATGATGTCTTTGGACATTGGACTACCTTTATCTTTTTTCAGGATATAAAATGATTATTTTATCCCCTCATGGTATTCCTGAAGCGACTTCACTTCAATACGATTCTCCCGCGCCGCCCTTATCCCCTTCGCAGCAGCCCTGCCCGCATCCGTGGTCGTGAAGTACGGTATCTTGTATTTTATGGCGGATTTACGAATGTAGCTGTCGTCATAGACGCTCTTTTTCCCCACCGGGGTGTTCAGCACGAACTGGACCTGCCTGTTCTTCATCATATCCACAATATTGGGGCGCCCCTCATGCAATTTTTTAACGATTTCACAATTTATCCCGTTCTCTCTCAGGAATTCAGCAGTGCCATCAGTGGCAAGTATCTTAAAGCCCATATCAGCCAGTTCCTTAGCTACTGACAGCGCGCCGTCCCTGTCGCCTGATGAAACAGTAATAAGCGCCGTCCCCTCAAGCGGCGGTGCAAATCCCGCTGCGACCTGTGATTTATAGAATGCCATTGCGAATGAGTCTGCAAGTCCCAGCACTTCACCTGTTGAGCGCATCTCAGGTCCAAGCACCGGATCGACCTCAGGGAACATGTTGAACGGGAAAACCGCCTCCTTCACGCCAAAATGGGAATATTTGCGCTGGTGTGTGTCCATATCTTTCAACTTTGCTCCCATCAGTACCTCTGTGGCGATACGCGCCATCGATACTCCTGTAACCTTTGAAACAAGAGGCACTGTACGCGATGCACGCGGGTTTGCCTCAAGAATATACACTTTGCCCTTCTGGATCGCATACTGTATATTAATAAGACCGACGACTTTGAGTTCCATCGCTATTCTTTTAGTGTATTCTTCAAGGGTTTTCAATTGATCCCCCTTTATCCCTATCGGCGGCAGCACGCATGCACTGTCGCCCGAGTGTATGCCCGCAAGTTCGACGTGCTCCATGATCGAAGGGATGAACACATCTTTGCCATCTGAAATAGCATCTACTTCACATTCAAGCGCGTCTTCCAGGAACTTATCGATAAGCATCGGTTTCTCAGGAGTGATCTCGATGGCTCCTTCAACATATTTCCTGAGCTTTTCCTCGTCATATACTATTTCCATGCCCCGCCCGCCCAGTACATAGGACGGACGTACTACAAGCGGATAGCCAATGCGTGCAGCAACCTTGAGAGCCTGCTCAAGCGATGTGGCTGTACCATGTTCAGGCGCAGGGATCTTCAGTTTATTAATGACATCAGAGAACCGCTCACGGTCTTCTGCAAGGTCAATGCTTTCAACTGAAGTGCCCAGTATTTTCACACCAGCCTCTTCAAGTTCCTCTGCAATGTTAAGGGGCGTCTGCCCGCCGAACTGAACGATCGCGCCTTCAGGTTTTTCATTATCATAGATGCTCAGCACATCCTCAACTGTAACCGGTTCAAAATACAGCTTGTCTGAAGTATCATAATCAGTGGATACCGTTTCAGGATTGCAGTTGACCATTATGGATTCATACCCCATTTCCCGAAGCTTAAATGCTGCATGGACGCACGTATAATCAAACTCAATCCCCTGACCTATCCTGTTAGGTCCGCCGCCGATTATCATGATCTTCTTCCTGTCAGAGACCGGCACTTCATCAGGAGCATTGTATGTGGAATAATAATATGCTGCATTCTCAGCCCCGCTGACAGGCACAATATTCCATGCCTGCCTCATTCCAAGGGAAAGACGATGCTTTCGGATCTGTTTCTCAGGGACTCCCAGTATCTTTCCAAGATACCTGTCAGAGAAGCCGTCTTTTTTCGCCCTGATCAGAAGAGCATCAGGCAGCGCTTTTCCCTTATTCTTAAGTATCTCGTTCTCCAGTTCTACAAGTTCTTTCATTTGCTGCACGAACCAGTGTTTTATGTGGGTAAGCTCGAACAAATCCTCGACAGACATCCCCTTTCGCAGCGCTTCATACATTATGAACTGGCGCTCTGAGGATGGCTCGATCAATAACCTGCGCAACTCCTCAAGTGTGAGCTTATTGAAATTTTTAGCAAAACCGAGTCCATAACGTCCTGTCTCAAGTGACCGTATTGCCTTCTGGAATGCTTCTTTATACGTTTTTCCAATGCTCATTGCCTCGCCCACGGCACGCATCTGTGTACCGAGCTTATCGATCGAACCCGGGAACTTTTCAAAAGCCCATCTGGCAAATTTCACGACAACATAATCCCCCGATGGAGTGTACCTGGCAAGCGTTCCGTCGCGCCAGTATGGAATATCGGAAAGCAGCAAGCCACCAGCAAGTTTTGCAGAGACAAGCGCTATCGGGAATCCAGTGGCTTTTGAAGCAAGGGCTGATGAGCGTGATGTACGCGGATTGATCTCGATCGCAACTACCCGGTCAGAAACCGGATCGTGAGCGAACTGTATGTTCGTGCCTCCGATCACACCAATAGCTTCAACAATGCGGTAAGAATACTCCTGCAGTTTTTCCTGGAGATCTTTTTTTATCGTGAGCATTGGTGCTGTGCAGAAACTGTCGCCCGTGTGAACGCCCATTGCATCTACGTTCTCTATGAAGCAAACAGTGATCATGTTGTTATCCGCATCCCGCACTACTTCAAGTTCGAGTTCCTCCCAGCCAAGCACGGATTCCTCTATCAGTATCTGTCCGACAAGACTTGCAGAAATACCCCTGCTAGCGACGGTCCTGAGTTCATCAACATTGTAGACTAATCCGCCGCCTGTTCCTCCCATAGTATAAGCGGGTCGCACGACTACCGGATATCCCAGATCCTGCGCTATCTTTTCAGCGCCTTCAACGCTGAGGGTCGCTTCACTTCGCGGCACCTCTATCCCAAGTTTATTCATCGTTTCCTTGAAAGCGATCCTGTCTTCACCCCGCTCGATAGCATCAGCCTGTACTCCCAGTATCTTTACCCCGTATTTCTCAAGAACACCTTTTTTATAAAGTTCTAATGTAAGATTCAGTCCGTTCTGACCACCCAGATTGGGCAGTACGGCATCAGGACGCTCTTTCTCGATTATCTTCTCAAGCATCTCTGCGTTGAGCGGTTCTAAATACGTCCTGTCCGCCATCCCAGGATCGGTCATGATGGTCGCAGGATTGGAATTGACAAGCACGATCTCGTAACCCAGCTGGCGAAGCGCCTTGCAAGCCTGCGTTCCTGAATAATCGAACTCTGCTGCCTGACCGATCAGGATCGGACCAGAGCCTATAATAAGTACTTTATGTATGTCCTCTCGTTTGGGCAAAAAATTCACCACCCCCTGAAAAGATATCTTATCTCTAATACCTTTTGATTTTCAACCGTTATGATACTCGCCCATGGATTGTATCGTTATCTTCCCCTTCTTCATCGTCTCGATGGCATCAGCGGCAGCCAGGGCAGCCTGGATCGTGGTAATATAAGGCACGCTGAAATCTACAGCCGCGCGCCGTATCTGGAAACCGTCCTTCACGGTCTGCTTGCTGCTGGGCGTATTGATTATCAGGTTAACTTCCTTTTTATGTATCATGTCAACGATATTGGGACCTCCCTCGCTCACTTTATTTATGATATCCATCTTTATCCCATTCTGCGACAGGAATTTCGCTGTGCTGCGCGTTCCTATCAGATGCAGTCCAGCAGCCTGCATCTTTTTAGCCACCTTTGCTATATGCGGTTTATCCTCATCGCGTATTGACATGAACACAGTACCGGAAAGCGGCAGGATGTTATCAGCAGCCCATTCAGCCTTGAAGAACGCACGCCCGAAATCGTAATCTATACCCATTACTTCACCTGTGCTTTTCATCTCAGGACCAAGCAGAGGATCTGCGCCGGGGAGTTTATCAAAGGGCAGCAGGACTTCCTTTACTGAAACGTGTTTCGTGACCGGGTCTCCCTTGAAACCGAGTTCCTTCAGCGTATGACCTGCCATGACCCGCGCTGCTATTTTGGCTAAAGGCAGCCCGACAGCCTTGCTAACGAACGGTATCGTACGGCTTGATCTTGGATTTGCTTCAAGCACATACACCACGCCGTTCCTGGTAGCCATCTGGATATTCACCAATCCTACAACCCCAAGGGAAAGCGCTATCTTCCTGACATAATCGCGAACATTAGCAAGTATCTCAGGCTTCAGGGACTGCGGAGGAATGACACAGGCAGAGTCGCCCGAATGAATGCCTGCCTCTTCGATGTGCTCCATTATCGCGCCGATCAGCACGTCCTTGCCATCGCAAATGGCATCTACATCTATTTCAATGGCATTATCGAGAAAATCATCTATCAGGACGGGATGTTCATTCGACACCCTGACAGCCTCTTTCAGGTAACGCTCAAGGTCCTTATCATCATATACTATCTCCATCGCGCGCCCGCCGAGAACGTATGAGGGGCGGACTAGAACAGGGTATCCGATCCTTTTTGCTTCGTTGAATGCTTCGCTGTAATTGGTGGCACATCCCGCCTCAGGCTGGAATATCCCTTGCTTTTTCATCATTGCATTGAAGCGACCCCTGTCTTCTGCAATATCCATATTGTCAGGAGTAGTGCCGAGAATGACGGTGTTCAGGTCAGTCCTTCGGTCAAGCTCTTTCTTAAGCGGGATGGCAAGGTTCACAGAGGTCTGCCCCCCGAACTGCACCATCACGCCATAAGGGCGCTCCCTATCGATCACATTCATCACATCTTCAAGCGTAAGGGGTTCGAAGAACAGCTTGTCAGAAGTATCGTAATCTGTTGACACTGTTTCAGGATTATTATTTATTATATGGGTCTCAATGCCTTCCTCACGTAGCGCTGTGACCGCGTGCACGGTGCAGTAGTCGAACTCGATACCCTGCCCGATACGAATAGGACCTGAACCGATGATGAGTACCTTTTTCCTGTTGGTGGGAGTATCTTCGCACTGGTCTTCATAAGTCGAATAATAATACGGTGTTGCAGCCGCGAACTCTGCGGCGCAGGTATCTACTATCTTGTAGGTGGGAATGATGCCGTGCTCTCTTCGCATGTCGTTAATTTCTTCGCGCGTCCTGCAACAAAGACTGGCAATTTTTTCATCGCTCAATCCCATGCGCTTTGCTTTTCTAAGAGTTTCAATAGAGAGGTCATCCTTTACAGCATCTTCGATGCCGATGATGTTCTGTATCTTCCTGATGAAAAAAGGATCGATATTCGTTAGTCTGCATATCTCATCACTTGCCATGCCGTTTCGAAGTGCCTGGTATATAACGAATAAGCGTTCATGCGTGGGATGGCGAAGGAGGTCTATTACTTCCTCATCGCTCCACTCTTTGAACCCGAAGAACATATCAACTTCAAGTGAACGGACTGCTTTCTGGAGCGCCTCTTCGATCGTTCGCCCGAAAGCCATCACTTCGCCTGTACTTTTCATGGCTGTCGTTAGATGCTTGTCAGCGGTAACGAATTTATCAAAAGGCCAGCGCGGTATCTTGACAACAGTATAATCGATAGTGGGTTCAAATGATGCGGGTGTCTTCTTTGTGATGTCGTTTGTTATTTCATCAAGCGTCATTCCGATAGCGATCTTGGCTGTGACACGCGCAATAGGATAACCTGTGGCTTTCGAGGCAAGGGCTGATGAGCGCGATACGCGCGGGTTCACTTCAACTATCCTGACCTCATCTTCGCGCACAGCGAACTGGATATTGCATCCTCCTTCGATGCCCAGCGCCCTGATTATCTTAATAGATGTGCTGCGCAGTTTCTGGTGATCGGCATCCGATAGCGTCTGCGAGGGCGTTACGACGATGGACTCGCCTGTGTGAATGCCCATGGGATCGATGTTCTCCATATTGCATATTACGATGCAGGTATCATTCCTGTCGCGCATTACCTCGTATTCGAATTCCTTCCATCCGATTATGCTCTCTTCTATCAACACCTGATTGATCCTTGAGCGCTTGAGCCCGCGCTCTGTTATTTCAAGGAGCTGCTCACGCGAGTAAGCAATGCCGCCGCCTGCTCCTCCAAGGGTGTAGGCAGGGCGTATAATGAGAGGAAGACCGAGTTCTTCTATGAGCGCTTCCGCTTCAACAAGTGTGTTCACTGCTTTTGAACGGGGAACTTTCTCACCCAGGCTTATCATTTTTTGCTTGAACAGGTCGCGATCTTCTGAATCCTTGATCGCCTGCAGCGATGTGCCAAGAAGCTCAACACCGTATTTTTCGAATACTCCCATCTCTGCAAGTTCGGATGTGATGTTAAGTCCGGTCTGACCTCCAAGCCCTGCAATAATGCCGTCAGGTCTTTCTTTTTCTATGATCTTTTCGATTATTTCAGGTTCAAGGGGTTCTATATAAATAGCGTCTGCCATGTCGGTGTCAGTCATTATGGTCGCGGGATTGCTATTGACAAGTACGACTTTTATCCCTTCTTCGCGCAGGGAGCGGCATGCCTGGCTTCCGGAAAAGTCAAACTCTGCCGCCTGACCTATCATTATGGGACCAGAACCTATGAGCAGGACTTTTTTTATGTCGCGTCTTTTCGGCATTATACCTCGCAATTTTTAGGCTAAATGTCATGCAGTGTTATTAATTCTATCCATTGAACCTCGCGAAGATATGCTGCTTTTCCAGTATCATTTCCTAAAATATGTTTAAATAGTTTGCGGAAAAAGAGAAATATTGTTTTTTTAGAAGTACCAAAACATATTGTTATAAATGCTATAAAAAAATAAGAGGTAAATGAAGTAGCTGGAGAACGGTAAATGAGAACTGTAATAATTTCAGACCTCCACAACAGGGTCGATTGGATAGAGTCTACCCTATCAATTCTTGATTTTGATAAGGTCGTCTTTCTCGGAGATTATTTTGACGACTTTGATGATACTGTTGCAGGATGTCAGGAACGGTAAAATAAATCCCTGGCTGGATGCAGGGTTTGCCAGAGGAGGATTGCAGGTAGTTGGAGGAATTATCTGGTTGGATTGGCATGACGAGTTCGACCCCGTGCCCCACTTAGACCAGATAGTTGGTCACACGCAGTTGAATATCCCGGAAGAGAAAACCACACTGGATAGCCGGAATTATTGTATGGATACGGGAAACAAGCACATAGGAATACTTGAAGATGGAGTATTCACATGGAAAAAAATACTATAAATCCCCCCGAAATTTTCATAATCCTGCCGTGGGATTGAGCCATTATCCTTATTTTCCAGCCCCGCCCTCTCACCCAGACAGGCAGACTTTTAGTATTCTCAATGAGAATACTAATTTTCCTGTACAACCTCCTAAAATATAAAAATCAGGCGCACAAAAAAAAGGCTCAATGCACCGTAACTTCACTGCTGCTTCGGATAATCTTATCTACATCCCGTTCAAGCCTTGAGAATAGCATCTTATCCACTTTCTTACCCCTTAACTGCTCTATGAACAGAAGGGATTTCGTGTGGTCTTCGGGCAGGAGTTTCCATGAAGGTCTCTCCACAAAATAATCTATCCCGCTTGCGTATGCCATCATCTTTGAGCTGACTTCCTCGCTTATCCATCCGATCTCGATATAATATTCAAGCACATCGAACAGGTTATTTCGCCCGACTTTTTCCATAAGGAACTCGATCCAGTTAAGGAGTATTATTGATGTTTCAGGTCTGTTATCAAGATAATAAAGCCTAACCTCCTGTCCCTCATCTTCCTCGTAATACCGGGGAGCCTGCTGCGCTACTGCATAGGGAGCAGCTTGCTGAGCCTGGAATTGCTGTTGCGCCTGCTGCAATGGCTGTTGCTGGGATGGTTGTTGTGCCTGGTATGGCTGTTGTACCTGGTATGGTGTCGGCATCCCTCCCCGCATTTGTCTTTGCTTTGGCTGGGGTTTCATTCGCTCAACGACCATTACTGCTACTTTTTCAACAAGGGCGTTTTCATCAATGGCTTTTGATTCAACGGTCTTCTTGAGTTCCTCGAGTTTTTCATTAAAATTAGTAAATTTAGTTTCAAAGTCCGTCATAAAGTTCACTGGTACTTCCGGTGCCTTATGACTAACCTCTTCGATCCTCTTCTCGATCTCAGATATTTTTTCATTCATCGGGTTGTTCTTGTCACCAATGAACGGGTTCACAGTGCTTGAGACGACTTCATATAATGATAATAGCTCAAGTACGGTCTCGTCTATCTTATCCAGTCTCTGTTTGAACTCTTCAGTACCCTTTTTGGTCGATGAAACAGCCTGTTCTATCTTGAGCATCTGACCTTCGATGTTTTTGACCGCTTCAGAATTGGCTTTTATCAGCTCTGTTTTTGCGCTTACGACCTCTTCTATCTTTCTTGAGATCTCTTCAGGCGCCCTTCTTAGCTGTTCTATCACATCAGGGAATAAAGTGGCTGATCCTCCCTTTCCACCAGTTGTTTCAGAGCTCTTTTTAATTCTATCCAGCTTCCTTATCAGCGAACCTTCAGGCATCTTAAATTTTCCAAATTTACCTGATAAATCTTCAAACATGGCATTCTCCTTTGTAATTGTAATTTATTATATATTTCTTTGAGGTATATATACTCTCCCTGCTTTTTGAGGGGTATTTTACTTATATTCGAGAAAAAGTTTAAACCAGTTGAATTCAATTTAATGTATAATGAACATAAAAATTGTAATATATTTCATATTAATATGTTTCATAATAGCAGGTCTTATTCCTGCCGCATCTGCAGTTGATACTCTATGGGCTGCAAAGTCATCCGGATTTATCGGGTATAATGATTCCCTGTCATTCGAGAACTATCTCGTTAAAGCTACAGTCCTGGATAATTCTGCATCTTCGATCAGCGTATATAAGAACAAAGTGCTTATAGGAACGGAAAACTTTGCAATAAATCAGGTAAATAATTATGATAATATCAGCATAACCCTGCTCGGGATACGAGGGGAATACTCGTGGATATCAATAAACAAACTTGAAAATAAGGAATTCTGGAGGTTCCTTACAAGAACGCAATTAATATGGGGTGAATCGTACGAACTCGAAGATTATTCCTTCGCAATAGATACTTACGGTAAGGATTCGGTAAACCTGACTATTTCAAACAAGAGCTGGACCGAGAAAAAGGAGTTTTTTACCGGAGGCGAGAAATATTTTAAGACCTTCAGGATGAGTATAACAAACATTAACAGGACAGGGTTTATAGATATTGATTTTTTCACGAATAAGCTGCCTGATTATATGACAGAGGTATTTCCTTTCGTTAAAGTCGAACTTCATACAGATAAGGATGAATACTTTCCTGATGAGCCGATCCCGGTGTCAATAAAGACAATTAGTGATTTTACGCTGAACGTGATAGGAATGACCGTAGAGATAAGCCCTGTTGTAGACATAGTTCCAGTCAACTTCACAGTGACTGATTTTTCCGGTGAGAGAACATTTCGGTCAATAATAACCAGCCAGCCCACCAATTCCACTTTGACCGTCAATGCAAAGCTGGAGGTCAGGGATTATCATGGTAATTTCCATGTCATCTATGCAAGTAAAGATATTTCCATCACCCCTGAAATTGCCATAATAAAGCGCGTTCCTGTAGATACCGACGATGAAAACGTGTCAGTGCAACTGTATATTTACAATTCAGGACTGAGCAATACATCAGTACACATACGAGATATGATACCAGAGGAGTTTACTGCAAAACCGCTGGAATGGGATATAGATATCAAACCAAAGAAATCAATGATCCTTGAATATAATGTGACGCCCCCGAGACCTGGATTGTATTTCCTCCCATCTGCCACAGCCCAATGGGACACAGGTGCAGCAACCTCAAAAAGAGTGAAAATTACAATGCATATGCCCTTTCTTACAATGACCAAATCTGTGGAGTACAATGAAAGCAAAACTATCGTGCATCTCGAAACCGTCAATGCCGGTGACAGACCTGCCCAGATAACAATATCGGATAATATTCCTTCCGGGCAAACAGTGTTAAGCGGTGTAACGACATGGTCAGGGAAACTGGAGAGCGGTGAAAAGTCGGTTATCAGTTACGATTTACAGGGAGAGATAGAAAACCTTCCTGCTGCAGAAGCTTTATACAAGGATATTCGCGGTGTTACAAGGAACGCTATATCCAATACCATTGAATCCGGGAAAATGGTCGAGAAGGCACCACCTGAA
>Ga0180732_1001046_pt1 | contig 18655 bp, 22 predicted proteins | sample KR11_01MetaG_FD_148674 | JGI IMG/M metagenome (GOLD analysis project Ga0180732, IMG submission 148674) | Groundwater microbial communities from the Olkiluoto Island deep subsurface site, Finland - KR11_0.1 MetaG | ecosystem: Environmental > Aquatic > Deep subsurface > Groundwater | place...
TCGTTTCCATTGCCCCAGTAAATGGGGTTGCTGAGATTTGAACTCAGGTCACAGCGTCCCGAACGCTATAGGATGGACCAGGCTACCCTACAACCCCTCATCACTGGTACGGTGCAAGCAGGTCCACCAGCTCGACATGAGCCAACAGCATCCGCCTGCAGCAGTATCGGTCGATTCCGAGATCCGTGAGTACTTTGCCCGGGTCTTCTGACTGACTACGCTTTTTAAATTCATTCCAAACGCTTGAGACAGCTTTCCCGCATGTAAAGCATCGTACCGGAATCATGTTTCACCTGTATGATTTCTGTCTTCTCTTCCTGGCGCCAGTTCCTCCGAATTTCTTGGGGAGTTTATAGCGTGTGTCATTGACGAGCAGACTTCTGTCATACTGTGCCATTGCGTCTCTGAGCGCTGTGTCGTTCGTCCATTCTACAAGACCTCTTGCGATAGCGGTACGTACCGCACCTGCCTGACCGAAGATGCCGCCACCACGAACGTTGACGTCAATGTCCACATTTGAAATGAAACTGGCTGCAAATTCAAGGGGTTCTGTCATCTTGAGCCGCACAAATTCAGGCTCTACTATCTCAATTGGTTTCTTATTGACCCTTATGCGCCCTTTGCCTTCACTGATGGTTGCGCGGGCGATCGCGGTCTTTCTTTTTCCTGATGAATTAACGATTTTCATATATAACACCTAAAATTTTGAACCTAACTTCTTGCTGAGGTCACCAAGCACTGTATAGTTGGCTGTGGAAAGACGTGTTATGCTCGCGCCTTCCAGCGTGTCTGCCTGTTCTTTGCTCAATTCCGGTGGGACTCCAATATGAACTCTGAGCCGGCTATACGCTTCCCTTCCGGTTGTCGTTGTATGAGGGATCATTCCCCGTATCGTTCTTGCGACTATCTGCTCAGGTCGTCTCGGGAACATAGGGCCGAATTCGCGCGAGCCTCTCTGGACATATTTCTGGTAGCGTTCGAACGTGGTGTCCCTCCGTCCTGAGATGATCGTTTTTTCTGCATTGATGATATTGATCATTTCACCTTTCAATAACCGCTGGGCGACCAGGCTTGCCATTCTTCCAAGAATTAAATTACTTGCGTCTATTAATGCCATGATTTCACCCCATAATTTTTACTCTTGCACCGTCGGGGTTCTTATTCATGAGTTCCTCGATGGTAAGGCAGGAGCCCCCTGCCGCGGTTATCTTGTCTTTTGCGCCTGCGGAAAATCCCAGTGCAGCAACTGTCAACGTATGGTTGATCTCGCCTGCTCCCAAAACTTTTCCAGGTACAAGAACAAGGTCTTTGTCCTGTGTGTGCCTGTTGAGCCTGCTCAGGTTGATTGCAGTGTACTGCCTCGTTGGGCGTGTAAGTCTATGCGCAATGTCGCGCCAGAGAGGTGCTTCACTCTCGCGGGACTGCTTCTTAAGACCTGTAATAAGGTCTAATATCAGTGGGTTTGTCTTGTAATTGTGTTTCATTCTGTGCCTCCGTAAGACCCTTCCGGGTCCGACTCACGCATTATGCTGCGTTCGATCGTTTGACCATGCGCCGCAGGCGGATGCCTGCTACGGTATTAAGAATCATTAAAAGATGATTCAGTTGAGTCCCATGATATGTTTCTTATTACATAAAGGTAACGCAGGATAAAGTATACCCGAAGGGAAATAAGTATTTGTTTAACTGAATAATATCGTCATTTTATCACTTTTCCTTGCTGAAAATTTCCGACCCTTTTTTTCAAGCGTCTTAATGATGGTTTCATTGAGAATGCTGATCACATTAATATCATCGAATTTGTAAAATATCTTTAGTTCATTATTTTGATAGCATTGCTCCAGAAATTGAATTTATTTTGAATTTCATCGAAAGTAATACTGCTGCCCCCAAAAACGTTAATAACTGAACGGTATGCTTCTTCTTCACTGTCACATTTTTCATAGTCCACTATGATGAGATTGGGTGATTCAACAACCTTCACAGTCTTTAATTTAAGGGGATGATGGGCAAGCATTGATGAATAATGAGGGACAGCGCCTTTCAGATTATCAGGATCCTCGGCTTCAAAATATATGCGGATGCCACTGGAATCAGGTTTCACCTCTATTTCCTGGGTTATCTGGTATCCAAAAATATCTGTCTGAATCCTGATAATTCTCAAATAATCTTCGAGATTGATACTTCCAATTCCAAGTAATCGTACGTATTTTTCCATAAGCACTCTGAAGGTGCCTAAAGGAGGTACGCCTGGATTCCTTTTCATAAGCCATTTTACCAGAGGAACTGGTACGAGCGCTGCTATCTTTTTTTCAATTATCTGATTTCTTAACACCATTAATTTTTGCTGGTCTTCTGTCTTTGTATTCAGGTCTGTCTTTTGTTTATACTCATTTATCAACTGCCTGAGTGCCAGACTCAGATTATTGCCATTTGAATTCAGTATAGGCTTCAGAGCATCGAGGTCGTTTTTGTCTATTGAGATAGTCCTTCGGACTTTCATTCATATCACCTTTCACCCGGTTCCTGCTAATGAACGTTTAAGGATTTAAAGGTATTACGAGTATTAAAAAATCAATTTATGGTAATACTCAGAGGCTTTCTTGTTAATACTTTTATAATAACTATTCTAAAATAGAATATTACTCATGATTATGATATGGCATACGATTATCGTATGCATAAAGAAGGTGGCATAAATGAAGAAATATGTAATTGTAATTGCCTTACTGGTCATGTTATCAGTGACCATGAGCGCAACAGCTTTGATGTCAAAATCAATAAATCGGGAAAATGGTGTTTCAGCATATGCTTACTGGGAAAAGACATCCACAGACAGCTATGAATACACCAATCTGGGAGTAATGAAAACCGATAGAGGAACCGATATATCTGTATATACCTGTAAATATGATCTGGACTGGAATGGCAACTGTAAGTATGGATATGCTTATACCACGAAAGATGTTTTTACTGTGGATAAAAAATTAAATTCAGCAACTCTATCAACTGTAAATGTGGACATGTATGACTGGAACACATATGAAGTAATAACAGTCCCGGTACAGGCAAGCTGGACAGGTGATGGTGATTTGGTCAGAAGCATTTATCGCAGCATATCGAAATCAAGTGACTTTACATTCAAATACAGTGGTAATGTACTCTACAGAAATGCAATAGCTACTGGCACATTGGATGAAAATGACCTCGGAACCAGCAGCTATGCTGAGATCGATCAGTTCAAGAATGCTTATATGTCAATGGAAAAGTAAGCGTGAACCGCTTGTTTTTCTTTTTTTTCTTTTGTCAAAAATCCATGATAGGTTATCTCTTTATACATCAGGATCACTAAGTAAAAATAATGCCAAATGAACTGCATCGTGCCAGAAATCTTATCAATTCACTGGAAACCAGTGAACGCACGAAGACATCCATGCTCAAAGCCTTTTCGCAAAGACCTTCAGGCAATAACATCCATTTTTTCAACGAGCCGTTCACACCGATCTCACTTACTGGAAAAAGCTGTTCACTTCAGTGCAAACACTGTAACACATATTATCTTGATCACATGCTTGACGGCTCACCAGGCAAATTATACTCACAGGCAAATCAACTGGCAAACATCGGTGCAAAGGGCATACTCCTGAGCGGCGGAAGCGCGCCAGACGGGAGCGTTCCCACATACGATCACGCAGACGTCATAAAGAAGATCAAACACGAAACGAACCTCAAGATCAGCGCCCATACAGGCATCGTTAACTATGAGCAGGCGCAGGCGCTCTCATCATATCTTGACATGGCTCTCGTGGACGTTATCGGAGATGATGAAACTATACACGACATACTTGGGCTCGATGCAGGCACGCAGGATTATGAAAACTCTTTAAAAGAGCTGTCTGCGGCAGGAATCCCCATTGCGCCACATGTTATCGTGGGGCTTCATAATGGTAAATTGAAAGGGGAGTTCAAAGCTCTTGAGATGGTAAAGAAATTCAATCCTGAAGTAGTTGTCATAGTGGTATTCATCCCCACAAAAGGAACGGCTTTAGAAAAAACTGCGCCTCCGAAGCTCGAAGACGTGGTAAAAGTGATAACTACGGCGCGCGAAATGTTCGATGTGCCCCTGTCATTGAGCTGCGTGCGTCCGGGCGGCAGGTACCGCTCCATGCTTGACAGGTATGCCATCCTCAGCGGTATAGACAGGATAGCAGTGCCATCAAGGAGTGCATACACGACCGCCAGTGAACTTGGGTTGGATATAGTTGAGGTCCCTGAAAAGTGCTGTTCATACGGTGTATCATGATGAAGAAAATAGCAAGCCACGGTGAAATAGATATTTTCGCGCCAGATGAGTCGCGATTCTCATTTCTTAAAAGCCCGTATGCAGCACACAAAACCCATAGCGCTGTGGATATCTATTACGGCGATTTTGGAAGCGATGCTCTTTCGCCGGTTGACGGGGAAGTGATCGATGTCAGGAGTTTTGACGCTCCGACCCCTTTCAAAGATCGGGATTCAAAGGAATACGTTATAGCCATACGCCATAATGAGTATGTTATAAAGATACTGCACGTAAAACCCGATGTTTCACCCGGCGATGCGGTTTCAAAAGGCGATAGTATCGGGACGTTCATATACAACGGTTATTTTATTTTCTGGAATGATCCGGTGATGCATGTCGAAGTAAGGAAGACGGGTGATTACCTTCGCGCCTCAAATAACATGCGGCTTACCCCGAATATAGATTGGATCAGACTTCCATCAAGCAAGACTCTTGATATTGAATGCCGGGTTGAGGAAACGAATAAGAGATATTCTCTCCTCAGTTCACACTTCCATACATGCGGCGATGTCGGAGGATTTGCGATGGATGGCGGGTTCCTTGACGGATATATTCCCTATTTAGATGACGGTTTTTTTGGTATCGTCAAACCCGATGGGTTCTTCCATCCAGAAGTATCGCTTGAAGTTACAAAAGATAAATCCGAAATAAAATGCAGCGGCATTGCTTTTCGCCTCTCGTTCATAGAGCCGAAAATAAAAATTATCCCACTCAAATATGGCGACAGGCTTTTTGAAGCTGGCGAAAAGGTCATGATCAGAATTGGAGTTCAATGACTTTCCGCAGCCTCCCTCTCAAAACATCTGCGGCGCTGCTCAGGTCCTTATCATACAGGTCTTTGATCTTTGAATTATACAAAAAAGCGTATATTTTTTTTAAATTAGTCTCTTTCCTATCCTTAATGATCGTGTTTTCCGGCGCAAGAAGGATAATAAAATCATGCGGGTGGTTAAGGATGAAGTTCCTGAGGTCTTGTGCAGTCTTCATTTCAGGCAAAACCCTGAGCATCCAGATTATGGGGGGACCCCTTGTCCTTCGATGTTTTGGGCCGTCATGGATGTATAGGCCGAACCTGAAATCCTCTTTTTTCAGAATAGCTGTCAGGCTCATGGCTCCCGCGCCGCTGCAAACTTCAACCTTTTCGCTCATTACTGTGTAGCCCATCTCAGATAATTCCTTTTTTGCAAATTGCAGCAGCGAGAGTTCGTACTCATCGTCAGGGACATCCCAGTAATCGCTCATTGTATCAAGCAGGTATACATGGATATTTATAGATATCCTAAAGTTGAAAAACTCTATTTTCTCGCCAGTTCCGCCCTTATTACCCTCATCATCCCGTGATCCCCCTTCCACACCGTGTCAGTCTCGATCAGGTTGATCTTCTTCTTATAAAACGGCGCATCAAGTACCAGTGTCTCGTACTCCCCGCCCTCCCCTGCAAGATGCACCCTGTACTTCCTGTTAAGCGCCAGCAGATCCTCTATCAGTTTATCATCAAATCGCCGCCCAAGCCATGATCCGTCCATCCCTCCTGCTGCGACCTTGACTATCCTGATATCCATCAACCCCATCATTTCGCGAAGCAGAGGTTCAGGCTCATTATGCCAGAGTGGCGCATACATCGAAAGCCCGAGTTCATCACATATCCGCTGCACGCGCGATGCCTGGTACTCGGAAGCTATTGCGCCAACGACGACGCCATCAACTTTCACACGACTTAGCGCTTCTTTCAGGTCATCAAGTTCCTTTTCCTTCTCACCCGATGAAGCCACAGAAGTCAGGGGTATCCCGCAAGCCTCTGAAATAAGCCCCGTAAGATGGATGTTCGCAGAATGGAACATATAAGAGTCTTCATTCTCAGGCACTATTGTTACCAGGTCTGTTACTATATGGCCTTCCTTAAGCGCCCTGTATATGGCAAAAGACGAGTCTTTGCCGCCTGAGATCAACGCAGCTAGTTTCATTCATCGTATTCGGATCTTTTCTTCTTTTCCTTCTTCTCTTTTGCGCCCTCGAACTCCTCAACATCCACAACGTCAAGCGGAGCGCTCTTCAGGGGCTTGCCTATGGTAGACTTTGCTATTCTTGCGGCGTGCTCCTCGCTCTCTGCATCGAATACCTTCATCTCAAGCAGGACTCCCACAAGAGCCGTCCCTGCTGCCATGAAAACGCTGTCAAAAGCCTCGCTGCATGCGGGGCAGGTAGTTGAGCCTACTTCTATCTCCACGAAATTCAGGTCTGGATTGAGAAGCTTTCCCACTTCCGATATCGCTATGTTCATCGCGTCCTCGACGCTATCCACACTTTTCACAAGCCATGCGGTTTCCAGTGTAACTCTGTAATTTGTCATTTTATTCCTCTTTTAGATCGTAAACAGGTTCTCATCACTCACTTTGAAAACTCCAAGTTTCACACCTGCATCAAGCCAGGCGTGCCCGTAGCTGAAACATGCAAGGGCATTTACTTTATCCCCCTTTTCAAGGAAAAACCTGCCGTCTTCATAATATGCCTTTGCCATAGTTGAAAAATCTTCTGCGACTTTCCTTAAATGTGACTTATCCTGCGCTGCAACCTCAAATGATGATAATGCCCTTTGTAAGAGGGTCTCATATCTATTTACTTTCTCATCAAGAACAGCAGGTTGAGTCATTTGTATGTATAATACCGGCACAGATATGTAAATGTTTGTGAAATTAATAGAAAAGGGTAGAGGAAATACAAGATTGTTTGGATAGGATAGGAAGTGAATCTTATAATAGTTATTTATCCTCTACCTACACCTACTTTGTTTCTCCATATAATAGGATTTTCCCAGATTTATACCCAAATTTATTCCAAATCAAGCAAAATAGATAAAATATTACTGCCCCTCAAATGGATTACCTATACTTGAAAATAACGCAATTATCCTGAGGCGCCCAGTCATGCTTTCGTCCACTTTTGCCCCCCAGATGACGCGTTTTGTGTCAGGCACATGCTTACTCATCAATTCCCCGATCTGGGCTACTTCATCAAGTGTCATATCTCCCCCGCCTATAATATTTATAAGCACACCGTAAGGAGATGATATCTCAGGTGTGTCAAGAAGAGGCGTTGCTACTGCGCGTTTCACAGCTTTCTCAACCCGACCGGCCCCCTCGGATTCACCTATCCCGAACGAGGATATACCCTTATTTTCAAGCACCGCTTTCAGGTCTGCAAAATCAAGGTTCATCAGGCTCGGTTGCGTGATGGTCTCCGTGATACTCTTGATAAGTGCTCCGATAAGGGAATTCGCCAATGCAAAAGCGGTCTTTAGAGGAAGTTTTCCTGCAAATTTGCGAAGTCTTGTATTATCGATCAATACAATGGAATCACATGTTCCCTCCATGGCGCGGATAGCGTCTATCGAATTCTGGCGCCGCATGGATTCGATCTGAAATGGCAAGGTCAGGCATGCGATCGTAACTGCTCCCTGTGCATGGGCCACCTCAGCAACCACAGGGGCACAACCCGTGCCTGTCCCCCCGCCAAGACCAGCAACTATGAAGACGATGTTGCTTCCAACAAGTTCTTTTTTTATCTCTTCTAAACTCTCTGTGGCGCACTGCATCCCAGTTCCTGGAAAACCCCCGCATCCCTTGCCGCGGCAGGTCTCCTTTCCCAGGAGCATGAGTTTGTCCGCTTTCTGCAGCACAAGATGGTTAATATCGGTGTTGGCTCCTATGATTTTAGCGCCGCCTACCCCCTTTTCTGATAGATATGTCGTAATGTTGCAGCCAGCGCCTCCAAGCCCGATGATAGTCACAGTGGGTCTTGAAGCCTCCAGAACTTCAGTAAATTTTTCCATAATTCAAAGATTAATAGATTCTTATTGATATAAAATTATTGTCAAGATACCTTTTTAGATCTTATATTTTTGAAACCTAATGATTTATATCCCAGTCCAATTATTCAGGATGCATGCGCATTGGAGTCATCGCGATACAGGGAAATGTCCAGGAGCATGTGAATGCTATGAAAAGGGCGCTTGATATGGCAGGTCAGGAAGCAGAAGTCATTATGATAAAGCATAAAGGACTTGTCCCGACAATCGATGCGCTTATCCTTCCAGGGGGTGAGAGCACAACACTGGGAAAATTGATGGAAAAGGAAGACATCTCAGGAGAGATAAAAAAGGTCGCACATTCAGGAATTCCAATAATGGGTACATGCGCCGGACTCGTTCTTCTCGCAAAAAATGGCGATGATCAGGTAAAAAAGACGGGGCAGTCACTTCTTTCCCTTATGGATATCACGGTCAACAGGAACGCCTTCGGGCGCCAGAAAGAATCGTTTGAATGCCGGGTTGATTTCAAAGGTCTTGATTCGCCTTTTAATGCTGTGTTCATCCGGGCGCCCAGCATCACAGGATTAGGGGAATGTGTGGAAGTGCTCTCAGAGTACAAGGGTGTTATTATTGCAGCAAGACAAAAAAATATGCTTGCCCTTGCATTCCACCCGGAATTGACTGATGATCCGCGGATACATCATTATTTTTTGAAAATGATAAGAAAATGATATTAAACTGATATGAAAATGACAGGATAGAATTATTATTCTATCCGTCTTTCGATTTTTTTAAGTTTTACCTGATATGAGTTCCGCAGTTCCTCATATTCTTCATCTATCAGGTCACCTGAAGCATAGTCCTTCTCAAGTTTTTTGAGCTTTGAAAGCAATTCATTCTTTTCGGTCTCAAGTTTATCTTTTGACTTTCCCGACAGGTCTTCGTCTTCAGGGGTTGATCCTTCTTCCTCTCTTTCTTCAGGCTCTTCTTCAGAACCTTCTTCATCGGTTTCCTGCTGTTCTTTGCTCTCTGTTTCTCTCTTCAGGGAATTCCTTATTTTCCCTTCGATCTCCTGGAGCTTTGGACTCTTTTTCCTGATGACCGGATATACCAGAACAAGCACGATCAGGAGCCCGATGATCAGATAAGGTAATACATTTGTATTGTCTATTGCGGATTTTGAAAACTCGATATTGAGTTCTTTAAACTGTATATCATTAAACCGGCTAACAATTGAACTGTCTTCATCAATATTGTCTTCTGCGACAATTCTGTTCCCATTTTCGTCCTTCAATGTAATTGAACTGTCCATTGATTTTGAAATTTTGAGTATAAACACCGGGTACCCCGGGCTTGGTGAATATTTATAATTAATTAATGTTGGAGATAATAACCTCTTTGAATATTGCAGGGATTTCGTCAAAGTTCCTTTTTGCTCGGTTGAAATTATATACTCAATAACATACATAGGAACACTATTAATTCCGAGTTGATCTTGCCAGCTAATGATGTTTCCATTCTGTATTGGTACAATGGATTGACCTGAAGATTCAGTCATCATTTGTGCTTTCATGATTTTAATTTCTACAAGTCCGTCAGGAACATATGTTTTTAATGTCCCTACAAATATCTTAGATCCCGTATTCCTGAATACTATTGTTTCACGTACATACAATTTATCTTGCAATTCAGGTCGATTGGCATCCACTTCGATAAGGTGCGAGCTTATTTCGATGTCCTGGTCAGATTGTGTTGTATTAGCCGGGTCAATGTTTTCCTCTTCGTTTTGAATGATGTCACCCATGTTTGCTCCGGAATTGTTCCCTCCCATTCCGGCATATCCAAAAACGGGGTTGGTCAATAGGGCTATCAACAAAACAATTATTATGAACGTGTTACTTTTTTTCATGGCTTCACATCTTTTAATATACTATTTGGGTAGATATATTTTGTTATCACTAAAGAGGAAATTATTTCAGGAAATGATATTGCTCATTATTAGCTTATACCAAATATTTCCAGCTCCAGCGTCTCTTTTATATCCTTTAAACGACCTTAAGACGATCATGATCAAGCAAGAGGCACTCTATTCAGGTAAGGCAAAGACAGTATTCAAAACAGACAACACGGACAAGTTCATAATGGAGTTCAGGAACAGCCTTACAGCGTTTGACGGCAAGAAAAAGAGCGAAGCGCGGGGAAAAGGATACTATAACGCGCAAATATCACAAACTCTCTTTAAGTTCCTTGAGGAGAAAGGCATTAAAACACATTTTGATCACATGCTCTCTGACACCGAGATGGTGGTGGATGCTGTGGAAATCGTCCTGATAGAGGTCATCGTGAGAAATATCGCGGCAGGTTCGATCACAAAAAAATACCCATTCAAAACAGGTGATAAACTTAACCCACCCATCATTATTTTCGATTACAAGAGCGACGAGTTCGGCGACCCGATGATAAATGACGATATGGCGCTTGCCATGGGACTTGCGACAAAAGCGGAACTTGAAGAGATACGAAAACTTTCTCTCAAGATAAATTCGATACTTGTTGAATACCTTGCAGGAAAAAATCTTCTCCTTCCTGACTTCAAGCTCGAGTTCGGAAGGCGCAAAGGAAATATTGTTCTTGCGGATGAAATATCCTGCGACACCTGCAGGTTCTGGGACAGGACGACGGGAGAATCGCTTGACAAGGACGTGTTCAGATTTGATAAGGGGGACCTTGTTGCTGCTTACAGGGAAGTGGCGAAGAGAATAGTACCCGGGATAAAATTATAGCTCAATATCCTTAAGGGAAGACAGAACGGCCTTCAGACCCATCAGGTCAACCAGTACCATACTTGCTCTAACCAGTATAGAGAACGCGACAGCCAGATCAACGGGAACTCCGAAGATGGATAACACTCCGATAGTACCCAATTCCATAACTCCGAGACCTGCAGGGGTGGGTGCGAACATCAATACGCTTAATAAGGGATGGAGTAAAAAGAAAACATAATACGGAAGCTCGATCCCGATAGCTTTGCCAAGATAGAACCAGTGTAAAGCTGCAAAAAACCAGCCAGTCACTGTCAATAATAAAATGGCATTCATGCTGCCTTTGATCGCAATACTTCGCTCCTTAAAAGGCAAAATTTTGTCAGTAAAATTCTTGAGAAATGGAATTCTTTTCAGGAAATTCAAGCTGACATTTTCATCTTTCCAGGAAATAACCAGCATCATGATACCCGCGAACAGGAGGAGAGAAGCGCCAATACCGACTGAGATCAGTATGTCCCTTCGAATACCTGAGATCGAGGAAATATATATAATGGCAGCGAACGCCCCAACGACCTTAAGAATAAGTTCGATAGCCTGAGGCGCAAAAATACAAGCCATCCCGTCTGTGATCGGGGTCCCTGCTTTTTTTTTCAGGATAGAAGGTGTTAAGAAATATCCGCTGCGTCCCGGAGTGATATCGCTCAATATCATCCCCCCGACATGTGAAAAAAATACGGTTACAAATTTTATCTTATATCCGATCTTAGCAAGCAGGAAGCTAAGGCGCGAGGTGAGTGTGAGGTTCAGGCATAAATATGCCAGGCAAGCCATGATAAAATAAAAAGGGACTGTTTTCTTCAGGGCAGAAATTACATCGTATATCCCGATCTTATAAAGAATAACACCAATAATAACTATACCAATAATTACCTGAAGGATCATCCTGTATTTTTTCATCTGGTGGCATAATATTATCTTTTATGTTTTAATGCTTCGTATCATTTTCATAAATTAATATTCAGGGATTTCCAGAAATAAAGCTATCTTCTGACCTGAGCTATCAGGATGATAGTATCATACGCGAAACCCAGTCTTCCATTTTCGAGCTTTACCCACAAGCCCGTCCTGTCACCGTCAATACTCTCTAACATCATACTTTCTATCATTTCTGTTTGCCCCTTATCAGTTCCAGCCCGCGTCATCCACTCCTCAAAATCTTGGGGTATCTCCCAGTGCGTTATATCTGTGATATCTGCTCCTGCCACATTGAACATATCCTCGATCTCACTGAGTGCGTATATTCTGACGTGCGAAGGGTCGCGCATCTTTTCAATGCTGTTGTGGAAAAGGCTCTTTTCTACATATTCTGACGAAACCCCGTCCACAAGCACGAGCGTGCCCCTGCATACGCGCCTCATTTCGAGGAGGGCTTTTTCCGGATTCGGGAAATGATGGAAAGCGAACCTGCATGAGACGATATCAAAGCTCTCATCAGGGAACGGGAGTGATTCCACATCTGAAAGAAGGAAACCTGTATTTTTAAGTCCCAGCGATCTCTCCTTTTCACGGGCTTTTAAAAGCATATTGCGCGTCAGGTCGCAGCCTATCGAAACGTCAGCTTTTTTCGCGAACTCAAGCGCAAGGAATCCTGCCCCTGTGGCTATGTCGAGCACGCGATGGTTCTTTTCTACGCCGCTTCTTTTCACCACTTCGGATAGATGGACAACGTCAACGAAAATGTTACCTTTTGCGTATGCTTCTGCCTGTTTTCCAAATTGCATTATTGCGCTTTCTTTGATACCCATTCAGGGGAGAAGATACTGATACTGATATATAAGTTATGCATAACTCTAAAAAGGTTTTCCATAGGAAAAACTTGACTTCGCCAGTTAGCCTATAAATGGGATGTCACATTTCAGAAGTTTTTGTGACAAACCTTGCATGAAAATGTAACATACCCAATAGGCAATATTGTATTGATCGATAGGATTAAAAAAGATTATGGTTACTTTGACTTTTTGTTCGGTAAAATCGGTGGAAAAGCCAAGGATTTCCAGAAAATCGTGAAGTCCCTGATTTACAACAAATTGACCGCTAACGTTTCAATCAATCAAATCCCAAATATCTATCCCGATGAAGCTTTTGAATATTTCGGATTGAAAGAAACACCAGCAGAATGAAATTTTTACAGGACTGATTGATTGCTACTTTGAGACCTCTTCTTCTAGACCAGGTACTTCTCTGGCTCCAGCCGGAACAGTAATGCTTGAACCTTCGAAATCATCACCGATAGGCTCATACCGACCACCCAGGCACCGGGAGAGGAATGCCTCAGATACTGCGAAGAACGACAGTCTGTTCTCAGGTCTGGCAAAGCCATGTCCTTCATCCGGATAGAGCACATACGTCACCGAAATATTCTTCTCCTGCATCGCCTGAACGATCTGGTCGGACTCTGCCTGTTTAACACGCGGGTCATTTGCACCCTGACCGATCAACAGAGGCTTTTGGATTTGATCCACGTAAGTCAGTGGTGATCGATTGATCAGGAGTGCCCTTCCTTCTTCAGTTCTATGGTCACCCACACGCGTTGCAAACAGCTCGATCTGTGGCTGCCAGTATGGCGGTATCGTTTCAAGCAGAGTAGTAAGGTTCGACGGACCCACAATGTCTACGCCGCAGGCAAACTTCTCTGGTGTGATCGTCATGCCAACAAGCGTGGCGTATCCACCGTAACTTCCCCCCATAATCGCCATGCGATCAGGGTCAGCGATCTCTTTCTTGATGGCCCAGTCAACCGCGTCAATGAGATCATCATGCATCCTGGCACCCCACTCCAGGTTACCCGCGTTGGTAAGTGCCTTTCCGAATCCCGTGGATCCGCGGAAGTTGACGCTCAGTACAGCATAGCCACGGTTGGCCAGCCACTGATGTACAGACTCGTAGCCCCAGTTGTCTCGCCCCCACGGACCGCCGTGGACGTACAGTACCATCGGCAATGGCTGATCGGGATGGTCGTCGCCATCGGCATCAATCCCCAATGGTAATGTGTAGTAGCTGACAAGATCAAGCCCATCACGGGATTTGATGACAGCGGGGTGCATTTTTGCCAGTGCCAGTCCTTCCAGATCCTTGCGATTAGTGAACAGGAACTCTGCCTTCTGCGCCTGTCTGTCGTAGCGATAGTACTTTAACGGACCATCGTCCATAAGGTAGGCGACCATCCAGTATTTATCGTCCAGTGTCCGGTCCACGACCTCGACATCGCCATCTGCAACTGTTTTCAAGTAGTCAAGATCATCTGCAATGGATTGGTCGATGATCTGCCATTGTTTACGCTCGTAGGTGAAAGCCACTGCCTGGATATTCTTCTGGGTGGGATGGATCATGAGATCGCTAACATCAGCCAGTGGATCCTGGGCGATCAATGTCTGCTCATTTGTTTTAAGGTCAAGCGCATACATGGCAGCTGTGTTCCGGTCCCGGCTATCGACCAGATATAAAATCGTGCCGTTCTTATCAAACCCAATAGGGCTTGTTGTGAGTATATCTTCCATTTCGATCCTGGCAAACAATTTCCAGTTTTCATCTTCTGTGGGAATGAGTACCTCCATTCCACCATCGGGTGTCATTCGTGCTGCCTGGCGGATATTCAAATTATCGTCGGTAAGGAATGAGATGAACTCCTCATTTTTCTGGATTAAACTCTTCTCACCAGTTGTGATATTGACCCGGAAAATATCATGAAGCTCTGGAACGCGATCATTGAGAGCTATGAGGATATCTTCAGGGAACTTCGGGCTGACCCCCTGGATGCGGGCTTGTACACCTTCTATAGGAGTTAGGTCGATTGTCTCACCGTTCTTCAGGTTCACACTATAGACACGCCAGTTCTCATCGCCTGCCTGATCCTGCAGGTATATGATATGTTGGCTGGTGTAAGCCCATAAGTAGATTCGTATGCCGCGGTCGGTATCATTGGTAACAGGTTTGGCTGTGTCGGGATCATCAACAGATCCCACCCAGACGTTCAATACGCCATCTACAGGGGCAAGGTAGCTGATCTGTGCCCCATCAGGGCTAAGACGGGCCGTGATCTTATCCGGGTTGCCGAACAGGACCTCGCGCGGGATGATACTTATATTGCCGGTGGGTTCATCAGTTATGAGCTCTCTGTCACTGAGGCAACCAGAAGTTATTAACGCGATCGTTATAAGGATAAATAGCAGGTTCTTCATATTTTCTCTCCTCCTTGGATATCAGACCTTTGCATCAAGAATTGACACAAAGATAAGTAAATTATAAATCATTCATCACTATTAAACTTAACATATTTATTTATATAAATCTAAATATAAAATAACCACATTTCCATAATAGAATGGATGCTACCTTTTCAAATGCACTTGAAAAAATGAAGGGACAATTGATTTAAAATTCCATATTACACTTTATCCTTTTGAGATAGTGTTTAATTTTCTAATACCTGGTCCTCTGAGATAATCGGATACACTTTGAACCTGACTTATGGAAAGTACCTCGTTAATAATAGAGAAATCTCCTGTTCAGAAACTTCTGATTGAATATCCTGCAAGTCTGCCCCACCCCTTCTTAGGCTTTCTTACCGCCCCTCTCACCTTCACTCCACCCGGGTGCCTGTCCCGATCTGCTCCACATGCCCTTGTGGTGTGGGGGCTGGCAGGTGCTTTTCGATTGAATCGGCGATTTGGGGATGTGAAATTAGGCCATTCTTTGGCTCACCTGACGTCTCCACCCTTCAATGAGAGGGAAGCTGTATATCAATTTCAACTTAGGGTGTGCCATGCTTATTGTAGTATGAAAGAATAAGACAAAGCATGCGGTGAATAGAATGATCTCAAAAATATTATTTGTTGAGCCTCCAAAAGACTACTGGTTTTTAATGGGAGAATATCTTCCACCACCTGCCGGATTGCTTATTCTGGCAGCATACATTGAAGAACAACTTCCAGATGTGGAAATTGAAATCCTTGACTGTCAGGCAGAAAAAAAGGACTTCAAAGACATTGAAAAATATATCGAATACTTTTCTCCTTCAATTGTTGCAGCATCAGGATTTACCTGTAATGCGTACCTATGTGCAAGGGTAGCAGAAATAGCGAAAAAAGTGAGCAATGATATATTTACCGTTGTTGGCGGCCAACACTTTTCGGCTGCTGCCGAAGAATCCCTTAATGATTTCCCTGAGATCGATTATATCATAAGGGGCGAGGGAGAGGTCACATTTGTTGATCTAATCAGGGCATTAGAGGCTGGTAAAAACATTGGGGAAATAAAAGGTATATCATTCAAGCATAACAAGGAGATCATTCATAATCCTCCGCGGCCGTTAATTCAAAACCTTGACACACTCCCATATCCTGCGTACCATCTTGTTGAAAAGAATATTGAAAAATATCATTTCACTATGATGGCAGGGAAAAACACCAGGTATATGATCCTGGAAGGTTCCCGCGGTTGTTCCCATAAATGCTCATTCTGCACCCAGTGGAAACACTGGAATGGTGCATGGAGAACAAAATCAGCCAGGCGGATAGCCGATGAGATGGAATATTTCAATGAAAGGTTTGATGGTGAATTCCTATGGCTTACTGACGACAATTTCAAATATGACAACAAGGCAAAAGAATTGTGGCAGGAATTGCGACATCGACAATTCACTGATGATATTTCATGGTTCTTCCAGGCACGGACAGATGAGATCACCCAGAACCCTGACATGGTTGCAAAGCTGCGAGATGTGGGCAATAACTGGATCCTTATGGGAGTTGAAAACAATTCACCTGCGGTCCTGAAAGATCTCAAAAAGAATCTACAGGTTAATGATGCTTACAAGGCGGTTAAAATCCTCAAAGACAATGATATTTTCTCTCATACCATGTTTATCATGGGTTCCAGAGGAGATACTGCTATATCGATTGAGCAGTTGCGGCAGTTCTCATTTGATCTGGGTTCTGATCTTGCATTATATACCATACTTACACCATTCCCAGGTACGGAAATCTATGAAAGCGCGCAGCGGTTTGGATGGATTGAGGATACAAATTACGCACACTATGATATGGCCCATGCCGTTATGCCTACCGAAACCCTTACACGCCGTCAGATACAGGAAGAACTTTTCCACTGCTATAAAGATTTTTATGGATCAATCCCGCGGAACATTGCTGGTATCTTTTCAAAAAATAAGATCAAAAGAAGGGTGAACCGTCATATGGCAGGAAAAGGCGTTCTAAAGAGTTTGAAGGGTTTGATTTGAAACAGAAAAAGCGTGTGATATATTACCTAATCTTTTCAACAATAGGAGCAGCATTATTGATAGTAGCATCGGTTTTTAGCTATTCGGAGCAAAACGTTATCCACATATCTGACAAACTAGTGGTGGGAGGTGCATTTATCATAAGCTGTATATTCGGCATCTATGCTGCTGTTAAACCAGACTGGATTTACCCCAAAGGAGGTGATGGTCAACAATCTCAAAGAAAAATTATAGGGCACCATCCGGATTGTGAAGAATTCAACAATCATGTTATCAAAATAAAAAATTCAATTCTATGCCCGGGCTGCTATGGTCTGGCATTGGGTTCTGTCATATCAATTCTTCTAATGAGCGGTTATATTGTATTTCCCATAGAGATACAAAAGATCCATCTATATGTTTTAATCATTCTTGGAATGCTTTTAATTGTCCTTAATTTCGTAGAAATTATAATTCCCGCAACAACAGCATATTTTCACCTGATTTCCAATATATTTCTTGTAATCAGCTTCTTTTTGATAATTCTTGGCATACTACATTTGACGGGTAATATGATCTTTGGTTTATTAGCCGTCTTGATATCATATCTTTGGCTGGATACCAGAGTTCAACTATCAGATTGGCGCCATTCCCAGGTCTGCCAAAATTGCATTGAATCCTGCAAAGTCTATTGAGTTTATTCTTTTTTGGATATGGTTCTGATACCTGCAATTATAATAATAAGACCGATGATCAGAGCAAAAACCCACCCGATATCAAATTGGTAGACCCATCCCGGCATCCCACTCATGTTCTTTAATGCGCCCTCAAATAGTATGGCCAGGCCAACAAGAATGAGTATCAATCCCCAAACATATGGGGCATAACGTGGACCTCCGGCACATTCCTGTGCCCGCTTTTCATCTGAATCCTTTTTAGTTCCACTTAAAGAAGCACCACATTTATTACAATATGTAGCATCCTCTTCATTTTGCTTGCCGCATTTCGGACAATAAGTCATAAAATCACCCTTAAAAAGTATTCAGTGATATTATTTAATATTAACTGTAAAATTTGTTAAAAACTCAAATGAATTCAAATGCTTCAAAAGCGATCATGAAATTATACGAGACGAAATGGAGGTTTAAATAATTAGAATCCCACACGATGACAATATTCTCCTGTAGTCAGATGTTCGACGGCTCGGCTTTGCCGAATACGGGGAGGCTACCTGGTATTCCTCTTTCACAGCAATTTGGGGTCCATGATCAAATTGGATTATCTGTTATAAGAGGTAATAATTATGTCGACAATTTCTGAAACTATTGAAAAGCATTTGATGTGGATTTTAGGGCTAATTTGATGAAGAGTATAAAGAATAACTTCAAAGTGCTGTCCAATGCGATTTTGGAGTTTTAGGTTTTTGAAGTTGAATAGACATCCTCATGAGGATGCACTACGAT
>Ga0180732_1001047_pt1 | contig 18655 bp, 24 predicted proteins | sample KR11_01MetaG_FD_148674 | JGI IMG/M metagenome (GOLD analysis project Ga0180732, IMG submission 148674) | Groundwater microbial communities from the Olkiluoto Island deep subsurface site, Finland - KR11_0.1 MetaG | ecosystem: Environmental > Aquatic > Deep subsurface > Groundwater | place...
ATTGCCGTTTATGAAACAATGGCTGCTAATTTCCACCGCATATTTAGTTGTATTATCTTTGATATAGCGGGACGCATTGCCGAATATCGCTTTAACACCAGTGGCGAAACTCATATCGCCATTAACGGTAGCGGCAGTATTGAATGTCGGGGAACTCATAATCGGTGATGTGCTATCCAATATCGTTCCATCCGCTCCATGCTCTCCAGTAGTCGCCGCATTATGCGTATTAATTGCATTAGCAAGACTGGAATTATTGGTATTTTCTGTAGCTGATAAAGCGGTGGTTCTAACCGTATGAGAGGTTACCGATACCGTAGTCGTAGCTAAACAATTTACCGCCAGTAAAAAACTGGCTAAAACAATCGCTAACTTTTTCATCTTCTTTTCTCCTTATAATTTTATCGTAATTCTAAAGGCGTAAAGCGTATTTTCGCCGAATAGATTGTAAATGGTTGCGCATCGTTATTATTGCTAAACTTCAGGTTAATGAAATTACCGGCTTCATTTAAGGATAATTTGTTAGTTTTAATCGTTTCACTGCCTGCCCATTTATCCACATCCCAGATAAAACTATCCCATAAAGATGTACCGGGGTTAAGATTGACTAATTGCGAACTAGTAGTTGAAGTGTAGTCAATATTTATTCCTACTGTTAAATTATAATCCCCGGTTTGGATAAAGGTCAGATAGATAGAATCAAAAATCACTTCTTGTTCTTTAGCCATACCAGAATAATCTTTAGTTATGTAATAAGCGTCAATAGCTGTAGCGGTATTGCTAAGATAATCCGTATTGCCTGTATCTTGTTTATAAACATAGCCGGTAGAAGCGTCCCCTGAATATAAATATAATGAATTTGAATTATTTACTAATTCCAGAGCCGAGGCGTTTATGCCTTTATAAATTGTCCAGGCCTGAAGGAGGGTATCATAAACCATAATCAAATCATTAGTGGTAGAAGACCCATATGGAACGGCAATCCATAACTGGTGATATTTGGGATAATATCGAGCTACGGACTTGCTTAATTTAGTCTTATTCAGCCCGTTTATTGTCGTACTAATCTTCGCCGATTTAAGCGTGAAATTAGCTCCATTATATGAATATATATCCCCGCTTTTGTCCATAAAATACAACTCATTATCCATTAAAACAATAGTACGTTCGGAAATACAACCTATGCCGCTGATTATTTTATTCAACGTATAGCCATTATCAGAAGCATACATCTGCCCTTGAATTTTATTTACCGTGTTTAATCCAAAAACGATTAACTCGCCATTAAAATTTCTAAGGCCTGTAACCTTTTCATCATCAATATCAAAATACCATAGTGGAGGCCAGGCGCCAACCCCTTCGAAAGTATACGGGTAATCATAATACCCGGTATATCGTACTCTATTATATTTTTCATCTCCCGCCACACCGCCATTAGCTTCCTGTATTTTACCGCTCACCCATAGCCGATTTTGAAACTTTTCGGCGTATTGGCAGTAATTCGGCCGCCAGTCATTAGGATCTGTGCCAGTGCCTATATCAATAGTAGCAGTCCCGCCTATATATTTTTTAGGCACACTTGCTCCATCGTTAATAATCAGCGTATTATCAAAATTACAAAAATTATAATAACCACCACTGGCAATAGACGACGTTGAGCATAAAACATCCCATCCCGTAGCAGCGGTATTAAGTTTCGTGATTGAATTAGTAGAACAGGCAATCAGGTATTGGTCTCCGTCTGATTGTTTATAATCAAATAATCCATTGATTTCAAAACTACTAGGGCTGGTAATCGCACTAGGGCAAATAACCGCATAGCCAGTCCTCTTGGTTATCGCTCCCACATTTACAGAGAGATTTATATTTTGAATATCGCTGGCCTCATTATCAGCTATAATTGAGGATATATAGCGATTATTAAGTCCTCCAGCAAAATTAGGGATATCAATAAAACCAGCAATAACCGGAATGGCTAAAGCTATTAAAAACCCCAATAACAGCAATAAGCGCCTTGTTTTTATCATTTAATACAGCCTCGGTTTATACCCTTGGTTGGGGATGTGCCAGCGGCTAACCTTAAGCGCCGCTTTGGCAGTTTCGTATATTTTATACAGAGTCTCAGGATCTAAGCCCTCTTTTTTCGGTTTAATTAGTGAATACTGCCACATTCCACCGGCAATAAGACCATTTTGAAACGGTAAGAGACAAATATCATTATCAGAAATTAGCTTATTCAATGTTCGATAATAGAAATAATTGACTAGAATAGGCTTCTTAGGTTTAGGGTCAAACTGGCAGAGCATTAATCCCGGAAACTCTATTTGGTATGTATCCGCTGAAGCCGTAGTCCCTTCATATATTCTATCCAGAGTGCCGGAAGTAGCTGAAATATAAGTAAATATGTATTCTGCGCTGTTTCCTATCACCCGGAAGGGTAGTCCGTTCATTTGGGCTGTCCAAACCGTTGAACTGCCAGTTATAGTTGCACTTCCTTTAGTTACTGCAACTGTACCAGTATTATAATATGTATCCTCGCTTAATCCTCTTAATACTATATCTAAAGGGTTGCCAGTACTTGCCCGGCTGGGATTTTCCTTATCAAATTCAACGCTATCCCTAACTATTAATTCATAGTTGCTATTAAGATTATATATCTCATCAGCGGCAAAAGAACCAAAATCACGAGCTAATTTATAGGTGTCTTTGACAATCGTATAACTTGAAGCTGTGGATAAGGTGTTAGTATCATCAGACTGGTTAATATATATTTCTTCTAAAGTAAGTACTGTAGCTGAGGAAACAGTTTTAACGGTATAGGCAATATCGTCACTATCAATTATCAATTTCCTGCCGATCATATCCGCTGTCCAGACAGTTAATAACCCAGTAACCGTGGATACCCCATCAGCTGTGGCAATCGTTATCGTGCCGGTGGCATATTCAGCTATCGCATTAATAAACCCATGTTTTTTAAGAATAGGTATCTGCCCGGTAGTAGATAAATCCTCCAGGATCATATCTAATCCCATTAGTAGAGCGGTTTTATCAGCGTCGGACTCTTTGTTATACAAATTTCCCCAGCGTTGCGTGATATAATTGCAGATTTCCAGCCGTGTCCATCTCATCTTTTTACCCTCTCATTTAATCATAGATAATTTTAACCAGGCACAAAGTAAGGTTACAATAAAAATAATCACTATTAAACCCCATGAAAACCCATTGTCTTCCATTTAGTCCCCCACGTAGATGATCGAGAAGAAGGGAGGGGTAGAGCCGCCGCCTGCCGCCACATACTCATCCGCTCCGATGTCGTTACGGACTGTTAATGTATCGTTGTCAATATCAGAGGTTACCGCAATCGTCGCATCAGAATATACATCAGTGCCTTTATCAATAGCCTCTGTATCTCCTACTACTAAATGGAAATCCTCTGTACCAGCCTCAACATTAGTAAAGGCTAATGTTTTAGAAGTAAAACCAGTAGAACCGGTGCCATCACTTGATAGATTAGTAACTGACGCAGCGGCAGAACTTCCTTTGTAATCATAGGCATCATTACCGTAACAAATATTATTTTTAAGCAAGTAATCAATCCCTGCGGTTAACCCTATCCACCCAGCATCCACGCAGTTATAAATAGTATTGTTATAAAAATAACTTGCTTCGGCATCGTTATCATTTACAACTATAATTCCACTGCCGCCATCTGCCGCATTATTAGTATCTCGTGTAATATTATAAATTATATTATTATATACTTTCATATTCTGAGCGGAGTTTATATCTATCGCTCCATATCTGGCACGAGAATTATAAACAATACAATTACGTATCGTACCAAAATTGCCCGTTGGGTCAGTTGACCAAGTAATCACCGCATTGGCATAAGTCGCCGCAGTGTTTCTTAATTGTACATTATCTAAAATGATATATTGGTCAGTTACCGCTAAAACTTGAGTAGCAGCAGATGCTTCCATTCTATACGCATTGGCGTTATATTTACCGGTAGTATTGTCGCCGTGAATAGTTACGGTTTGGGATGAGGAAGTTACCCATCCATCCCAAGTTACTGTTGTTGTATCAGCATCTACTCCAGCACACTCAACACTCCATATTTCGTTATTGGTTTGTAAATCCCGATTATTTGCCTCTGCTTCAAACAAAGAGTGATATGCCCTATTATCCCCAGTAGTGGCTGGGGTAGTTCCATCGCCGCCACTAGCAGAACCAGTATTCACATATCTCGTTACTGGGGTATTAGCAGCATAAACAACCGCATTTAATAAACAAAACAGCAAAACCAGTATTAGTTTTCTCAAAATGAACCTCCGTAGAAAATACCCTGATAGATTAGTTTATTCGTAATAGAGCCAGCCGCCCCTGTGTAGTATTCATAAGTTCCTATGTCTATAACATCCTCTTGAGGTCGTGATACACCCACAAAGTCTTTCGGTGCTACATCGGTAATTTCCGTAGTGCTTAACCCCACATCACGGCAGGTAGAAGTTGATAATAAAACAAAGTTTTCAGAGCCGGGAGAAGTAAAGCCGGGGTCGGTAAAAACCCCATGAGTGTCCCGTGATAAGGCCGTCCCTGATCCATACCAGCAGTTATAATCAAAACTTACAGTGCCCATAACATCTTCATGTTCTACCAATAAATAATCAACATCGGTACTACCGTAAATAATATTATTTTTATAATAAGCTATTTCTGGTATATAATTTTCTGTCGTGCTGGTAAAGGTTGATACCCCTATTGTGTAAAAATCACCAAGAGGATTATAAATAACATTATTGTAAACATAAGCAGAACCAGATATTTGATATAAAACCTTGTATTGATTAACTGATTCAGTTACCCCATTATAAATAATATTATTATAAATATAAAAACTTGAACCAGTATTGGCAGCTAACATTCCAATAGCTCGTGCTAAACTATTACAATCAATAATATTATCGTGAATACGAATATTTTCAAAGACTACATTATCTCTTGAAGCATAATCCTGGTTTATAGAAATTAACGGGCCATACCCCACATCATTCCCATAGATATAGTTCCAGCCAAAGTCCACATTATCTGCCCCATATCCTATATAAAGAGGATGGTCTAATTTGTTCCCGCTTGTAGCCCCGTGTAATTTATTGCCATAAATATAAGCATAATTACAGCCAGTGACAGGATTTATAATGGCATAAGAATGTACCTTTAGACTTTCACAATCATTACCTATTATCCTATTATATTGCCCTGTTAAATAAACACAGGCGCGATAATATCCATATAGTTGTAGATTGGCAAAGGTATAATAATCTCTGGTAGTAGTATAAAAATCAATATTCCCTTCTATTGTGCCTTCAGCCGTAGCTTCAAATCTTGCTATCTCACCTGGGTAACCTATCCAAGCAATCTCATTATTTTCTGTACCCGCAATAGCTCTTGTTAAAGATATTTGATATTTTGAACTTCCCGCATGATATTTTTCACTATATGTCCCAGCCCTAAAATAACAGGTATCCCCCGCGGCCATAGCATTAAAATAACTAACTGGACTTTGCCAGTGATTCCCATAACTGCCATCGCCAGCGGTAGGGGTGGAGGCGTCCACAAAGTAAATATTTCCGGCTCTTACAGTGAAAGGCAGAGTATTTGACGCACCTGCGGAAGTGGTGAGAATAATATTCCCCGTGGTTGTGCCACTCCCCATCTGAAAGGCTGCGTAAGTGTCAAGCCAGACCTCGTAATTGCTGGCTTCCGTTCCATTGACGGTAATAGTGGAAGTTTCACGAGTTGCACCGAAGTTTTTGCCATACAAACTTATAAATGCTCCCTGATTATTTTTCCCTCCCGTCGCTGGGGCACTGGTTAGGTCGGAAAAATATATTGTTGGGATAGTGCTTACTCCATCGGTTGCACCGACGAGAGAGGGCAGTAATATCAAGATTAGAAGAAGGAATAGTTTACGCATTACCAAGCCACCTCGTAGAAGTTATAGCAAGCGCCTATACCAAATACTACGCCGGACACATTACCAAATGTTGACTTTTGGTTAAACGCCCAGATACACATACCAGTCTTAAACATAAAGCCAATAAGCGGATAAATGCGATTATCTGGCTCAACAAAATAATATTGCACTGGTTGATATTGGATATATTTCAGCTTTTTTATGGACGGTGGTTGCGGAAGCATATTGTCTTCATAGGGAACAGTAGTCTCCCAAATATTATCAGGCACAATCATCGGGCAGTGATAATAATAACTCCCCGGCTTTATCTCGCAGGTAGTATCAACCGCAAAGCATATTCCTGGCATTAGGAAAATGGTCAGTAGTATCAATAAAATTAGTTTACGCATAGAGACTCCTTTATTGGTAATAGCCGGAAATTGTAATTGCCAGTTGCTTTATATCATTATGAGGCTGCGCGTCAAAGAATAAAAATATGCTTTTACCGGCAGCTACCGAGCCGGAAGTAATAGAACTATCAGATCTCGCCCCAGAAGTGGTATCAATATCATTGATTAAAACTGGATTTGCAAGCCCGATAAAAGCGTCCGCATACTTCAGGTCACCTGTTAATTCGTTCGTGGTCGCGTCAAGAGTAGCTTCAATATTGGTAATGGTTATCGCTTTGGTCAATTTTGTTATAATACAAACAGAACTACCAGCAACAAGATACGTATTTGACGGGCTGATAATTGTTAAATTAATCTCTTTAAGACTTCCTCCAATTTCATTGCCTATGGCTGTCCCTAAAAAATCTATCGCTCCGCCCTTGGTAATCATAATTCCATTGGTCGTACCGCCTAACGTCATCGTATCCGCAACAGCAGAGGTGCGAATCATATCAGTTTCAGTGTTAGTTTCCACACGGAAATCGGAGGTTAAAGCAGAGCCACCATCCTCATTAACAATAATCCCTTCTGGTAGAGAGGATTGTCCGGTGCCAGTGCCAACAAACTTATCAGCGGTTACCGTCCCCGTACTATTTATATCCCCATTAAAAGTTGCCGTACCGGTAATAGTCGGCGTGGTTAAAGACGGAGTTGTCGCTACGAGTTTACCAGAGTTAAAAGTTTTGGTTGCGGTTACGGTTTGCGTAGAGGCCAGAGCCATATCACCTGCCGCTTGCCAAGAGCTTGTACCATCTCCATCTTCACGCAGAAACTTAGCGCCACCCGTTTCACCAGTAGAGAGAACTGCTGTGCCTTCGGGAGCGGAAGAACTGGAAGTACCACCGCCGGACATACCTGCGAATAACTGAACCACAATCCACGGCATACCAATAAGCAACGCAATTCCAATCCCTAAAAGAAGATATTTAATATGTTTTTTCATTGGCTACCTCTCACGTTCTTCGCCTGATACCACGATGGCAGTCTGGCCAGACGGAGTTAGAATATAAATCGCGCCAAGATATGGATTTACGTCTTCATAGTAGCTGCTCAGTGGCGGGATCTTATGCCATGCTCCGCCAGTAGTTGCTCCGGTTGCGGCACTTATAGCAGTTGTCGCTAATATTACTGAATAGGTTGAGTCAGGATTACTCACCATCCACCCTATCCGTTGAGTATTTGCGTCTAATACCAGCGTCGCTGTCGTGCTTGAACAGGACACACTAAAGCAGTCCTTACTATCTGTCGTTGACCATAACTCAGCTACTCCGGCAAATACTACTACGGGCAACAATACCAGTAATAAACTTACCCCAATAATTTTAAGAGTTTTCATTTTGCATTTTCTCCTTATTCTCCGCCCTCTTTTTCATCAGGGCTTTGTAATCTTTCCGCCCTACTCCCATTTTACCGGCTTTTTCACTGGCTTCATCGGATAATTCAATATTACTTAATACTAAACGGCAACGATACCCTTTTTTAGGGTCTTTCTCGTCAATCATATTCTTACTGGTTACTTTGTATTTAGCTGTGATCTGCCCTTCTTCTCCAACATCATAATTAGCAATATCCTTATTATCCGCTGTTTCCATTGATACCGAAGGCGGCATTTTTGTCAGTTCTGTCGGTATATCTTTACCTTTCATACTCTCTCCTTTATAGAGAAAAAATAGCCGTTCTTATCAGGCTTGTCAGGGGAACGGCTGAAGCCTGATAAGTTAATCACCTGAAAAAGATAGCGCACGCCAACAAGAAACACCAGTTACAGTTGCAGTTGACCCATAGAAATGAGGGCCTGAAGGCGAATAAGTAGATGCAGTACAGTAAATTATAGCTCCCGCGTTAAATCCAGAAGTAGGCAAGGCATTAAATGTGCCGCCTATGACCATGCTGGACGCGGAAACTATACCTTTCGCCGTAAGTGATCCAGTATTGGTTAAATTACCATCGGTATCAACTGTAAACTCGGACGTACCGTCATGGTCACTATCTAACGTCCACTGATATGCTGTTGCGCCGACGAAAAATGCTACACATATCAAACCTATTACTAACGCCAAACTTTTAACTAATTTCATTATCTCATCTCCTTTTTATTTGCTCTTAGGCCGTCCACGATGCTTGATAAATACTGGAGGCTTTTTTACCTGAACTATTTCCGGCTTTACTATTTCTATTTTTGTTTCTACCGGAGTTTCTTTTTGCAATTTTTCCATAACAATCATCTCGCCTTCATCGAAAGTATAAATTTTTGGTTGACCGCGCATACTCACAACCGTAAATTTATACTCCTTTTGTAGTTTTTGAGCTAATTCCTGATCTGCTGTTGAATATCGTGCCATTTAACCTCCTTACCCGATCACCCTACGCCATGTTTTATCAGTAACACGTTTAATGTTATTATTGGCTTTGGCAATAATATTTTCCTTATCTTCAAGAATACAAAACTTACACCAGTAATGGCCTTTGTATTTTTGAAGCATGAATTTTTCATTGCCACACCTATCACACGTGCCAATTAAAGGGAAATCGGTCATTTAATCATTCCTTTGGCAGGGCTGGCGGCTTCAACAACCGCCAACCCATACCTTTAGTTTTTAAGCAGCAGTAGGGAAGTTGCTGCCGCTCCAGTATCTCCAATTATCTACTCCGGCATTACCACGCCAGTAAATACTGGCCATGTAAGACTTGGTTTCTTTATCTTCCCAGAAATCAAGTTCCGGTTCTCCGCCATCACAGAACCATATACCCTTGCCCTTGCAACCCAAGGCCCAGGCATTAGGATCGGTCAGGTATTGAGAATAAACGGGCACAACCAAATCACGCACAACATTTTTAGCGTTGTTCGCAGTCCAGTTTTCCAACTCGCTCTCCAGTACTCTGCGTGCGCTAAATCTCAGCACAGACGGGAATACGCAAATATCAGGTGTAATATCCACAATCTGATCACGTTCATTCCTGTTATTCGTACTAACCATATGATTATAAACTATCTCAAGATTAGTCTGGCTGAAAGCTAAAGCATGGCCGTTATAATACGTGCCACCGCCTATACTCTCCCGTGTGTTACCAGTCAGATTAAAGAAGGGCTTACCGTCATAGCATAAATCGCCATAACTGGTAGTCATGACTGATGTTGAATTATCAAACACGTCATGATAGCCAGCGGTATATCCGCCATAATTAAACAAATCAGCGACTAATGTTTCTTTCCGGCGTTTCAAAGCGTCCGCCCAACCAGCCGCCATTTTCTTAACTATGTCTTTTACCCGATGATCGTCAACCGCTTCTTTGCTGATCTTGAAAGTCTTGCCCCAGCTAACTTTGTTCTTAACTACACTATAACCTTCAAGAGCGTCATCAGATTCAAACTTAGCCCCTTCTGCTTTCCTGTTAATATCGCCCATCCCCACAGCAGCGGTTTCAATAGTATATGCACCATCAAACGTCTCTGGTGAAGCTATCTCGGTAAGAGTAGGTTTTGTAAGATCATACTTCTCAAAAAACCACTCATATTGATTTTTCTTCATTCCTTCGGTAAATGTTGATCTGTACATCATTATAAATCACCTCAATTCTTTATTTTAGGTTGTGGTCTGAATTTCAGAACCAGCGTTTATTGTGAAATAGGCGGCATTGGTATCGCCATCTTCACAGAGTCCGTCAAAAAGCAAGACGTTCGTGGAAGCTGTGCCAGGTGTGGCATACTGAACTGTGCCATCATTTACACCGACAATATCACAAGCTTCACCGACTCTGGCTTGTACTGCTAATCCACCACTTGCCGTAGTAGGCATTTTGAACCGCATACCTAGATTTCTGGCAAAAGACGCAACCGGCAACTTCGTTCCGCCAGCAGTTGAGCTGGAAGTAAAGTAACCGTTAGACGCAGCAGTTGACCCCACCTCAAAAGACCGGGGAGCAAAACACCATCCGTATAAATGACCGGTAGCAGTCAATGCTAAGGTCATGTGCCCTGAGCTATCCATATAAACCAAATGCCCGCCTTGAGGATGAAATATCTGAGAGGCCGCAACCGGCTCATCATGAATATCCCAATTCCCGACAACGGGGCCGTAATTAATCTTATTAGTCATTTAACTCACCTCATTTTTTTTGATTATTTCTTTCTTTTTCCGCTTTCTCTCTTTTAAGTCTTAAATTCCTGGCGAATTCTAACGACGCCTGGTCGGTTTTTTCTAAGTTTCTAATCGCCCAATCCTTATCCGCTTTAGTTATTCCGCCAGCATTACCTCCGCCATTTACCGCAGTCCTGGGCATACTCACCTCGCCTTCTATTTTCCTGGCTTTAAATGCGGCCATTCTGCCTCGTTCTTCCGCAGCTCTAATTAATGCCGGAGTTCTTTTTGCCTGTATGTGCAGGTACATATTTTTTACTGCTTCTTTATCCCCTAGATAAAACGTCTGCCCTGATACTCTATATTTCTGGGCAAGCTCGTTTACTTCTTTATCTAGAGATTTTATATCAACTATTTCTAAATCAGCAGCTAACTCCCGCTTAATATTTTCAAACTGCGTGTCGTACATCGTTCCGACGATGGGTTGCACTTGAGCGGCAGCAATCTTACGAGCTTTCGCTTCCTGTTTTCGTATCGTAAATTCAGCTTGTTCTTGAGTATATCCAACATCCATATACTCTTGTACTTCCTGCATATACAATTCTTGCTGCTGCCTCTGTATTTCCTGCTGTCTGGCCGGAGAGGTTTCAGCCTTTGTTCTTGCCTCGGCTAATTCCTTGTCTTTCTTTTCTGATTGCCGTTTCCAGTAGGCTTCCCTGCTTTCACCTTTCGCCTTCTCATCTTTCGGCTTAGGTTCGGTTTCACCTTCTACAGTTTCGGCATTCTGTTCTTCAGTGGATTCTTCTCCAGTTTCCTCGGCCTGAGTTTCCTCGGTCTGGGTTTCGGTTGTTTCGGAAGGAGACGAGGTTTCCTCTTCAACCTTTACTTCTTGCGGTTCTGTCTCAATGACTTCTTCTGGCATTTCATCCTGCTTTCTCAGCTATTCGCTGGCTTTCTATCTCTGGTTTATAACCAGGAATTTTTACTATTTAATATGCGTTCCTTCTACTTGTCTTTCTTCACGATCTGCTGTTCTTTTGTTTAACCACAATAGAGCAGTTTCTAAATGGGTTAATGCAATAGCATTTTCACGACAATTAAATTTACTGGCTTGATAATAAGCTATGCGTTGGATTGCCACAGCAATTACTCCTTCTACAAACGCTCCGTTTGGTTCTATTCTTTCCGCTCCTCTTCCAAGCGGCCCATTCTGCCAGCTAATATCAATTCCTATGCCTTTAACATAACCACCTGCTGGATTACCATTAGGGTCATTCTCGTTTAACATTTCTATTGTCTGATTCATTATTTTCTCTCTTCTTCCCTTTAAGGGAGTAATCTCTGGTTTAAGTCCAGGAATTTTTACTATTTCCTTCGGGGTTTTAGGTTTAGCTTTTTTGCTAACTTTTTGTTTTTTGACTAGCATTATTTAACACTCTCCTTTCGTTCTAAATCATCAACCACCTTTAGAGTTTCATTTTCCCGTATTAGGATATTTAATCTGTATTGCTTTAGGAATAAACAGCTTATTACCTTTCTTAAACTTTTTCATAAATTGCTGCTCTTCATAGTTAGGCTTACCAATAGTAAAAACAATATGTGTCCGGCAATTCCTTTTATCTATTTTCCCCTGATAAGTTACTCGTTTTGCCTTAACCGTAGTTTTTTCATCAAAGTATTTAGTCGCCTTAACCGCTCCGCCTTCCAATATAATCTCGGCTAAATCAGCGAATATTTGTCTTGTTACTTTCATTGTTGATCATCTCCTTCCGTTCTAATTCCTCAACCACCTTTAGAGTTTCATTTTCCCGTATATAGTCCTCTGGGTATTTCAGTAGTTTCTCAAATACATTCTTCTCGGTTATAAGCTGGAAGTGCCTCTTGCCTATATCTTCAATGCTGTCAGTCAAAGGTATGGCTAAAATAGCCTTCTCTTTTTCGGCTATCTTATTGGCAAACAGGTCAACCAAGACTTCCTTATAGCGTTCATCGGTTATCAATGATTGGTACGCAACAGCCCTACGCCGGATATTAGCTTCCTTATCCCTATTCCTATTCGGCGATTTGAGGTATTGTTTCGCCAGTTGTATCAATTCCAATGGATTCACTTGGCGCTCCTTCTATTGGCATTGCCGGAGCTGGTTCAGCCTGCTCCTGAGGCGTCTGGTTGTTGAATAGGCCCGCTTTCATGATCTCCGCCTCTTCTGGTGTCTTGCCTCGCTTTAAGGCCTCTGTTTTGAAGTTTCGTTCTGCTATCTCTCTTTGCTTCGCTTGTATTTCTTGTTTGAATGTATCCATCATTTCTAAAGTTTCTACTGGAGTCGGGGCTAGAATATCAGATTGCATGGCAAATATATCACCCGTAGCCTCAACCAACATCCTCCAGAATTCAGCGTCCACTACTGGGTTAGAGGTTACAGCAGGCACTTTCCGGCTGGCCTCAAATAAGAACTTGGTTTTTTGGAATACAATATCAGGATCAGCATATTCCAGGCTGCCGGCAATCCCGTATTCACCACGAATACGCATATCATCAGCACTTATCTTTTCAAAGGCCTCTGTGCCTAAAACTCTGAACTCTTTAGCACGATTGCCGAATTGATACTCTAATTCAGATATTTGGAATCCTATCTCTCGCATACATAATTTAATGGTCTTTATGCCTTCGCCTAAGTTAATACCACTTTGCTGTAATAACATCTGAGTTTTAGCAGCCGGCGCATTAGGATCGGTCTGGCTTTCCCTGCCAGTGGTCAACGAACTCAATCCGCTAACATCATCACCTTTACGAGCCAGTAATTGAGCCAATCCAATATCGTCTTGGATCATATTTGACATTTGTATATTAATCTGCTTCAACCCTTTAGGAACGGTACATAATGGAGAGAACTGCCAGAGCTGCGGATTATAATCATCGTCTTCGGCAAACACAGGGAAGTTAGCAGCGTTGCTGTCCAGGGCTTGCTGAATAACTGTATCTATTGAGCTGTTCATACCCATTAACCGAATACCGCAACCCTTGCGATAGAACTCATCACCCTTGCTTTCAAAGTAAATGGGGATAATATCCGGCCTCATATGATCGTAAGGATAAGCAATACCACGCAAAAATAGCTTCTTATCCTTTTCTATCCAGAACTTATTCGGTTCTGCTATCCCGTCTTTGTCGGTATCTACATAATAAGTTACTTCGGCTACATCGTATAGGTCAGTATCTGCTTTCTTAGTGTCCTTATTGTCTTTATCTTCCTTAAACAATTCGTCTATGTTCTTAAAGTACCCACTCTTACCTAAAGCCAGTAGTTCATTTTTAGTGAAATGCCTCCACCGGCCATAGCAGACTTGCCTCTCAGGCTCGATTATCTTTTTATCAGCAATTATATCTTCCGGCTTGACCCATTCGGCTTTGGGTGCGTTGTACACTTTATCGTTATAACTTACATTCAATTCTAAGCGTTCGCCACGTTCCAGGCGTTTCACATATTCAGGATATTCGGTTTCTACATCCAGGTAATTCTCTTTGAACATTTCAAGAGCGGTTAATTCAGGCGGTTCATCCTTGCCCTTTTCAGCGTTTAGTTTCATTATCTCTACATCATTGGCCGGGTCGTATATCTCCACATCCTTGACCCGTTTCTCATCAGTCAGCCAATTCAAGGCTATAAAGCCATTACCTAATAGAACAGCGTCGTATTTAGTAAAGTTAAACACCTGCTCGAGTTTCATTTCAGTTACAGTTACATAGTCAAGAAACTTCTCTTTGCGTCTGCAACTCTCAATTTTAGCTTTCTTTAAGGGCTTAAATGTCCATAGCTTGCGTTCACCATTGCCAAATATAACTTGAGACACACGGGCAGAGATACCATTAACAGCTTTAAGGATTAGAGGGTCGTGATAGTTCGAGCAGCCGTCCCAGGGGATAGACTTATCAGGTATCTCGTCCTCATACCACATTCTAACTTTCTTCCACTGGTCAAGCCAGCCCTGCCTATCAGTATTGAACTGGTCAGCCAGATCAATAATCTCTCCGGCGATAACTGTTTCCCTATCCTCTGATAATTTGAGCTTGAGCGAAGTTTCAAACCCTTTCTCGTCGTCTTTCTCTTCCAGGGTATAGTCAGCTCTGCCCTTAGAGGATAGGGAATCAGATAACTCGTCTGTTATGTGTTCGTCTGCTATGCGTGTGCTTTTATCCAAGTTAAACTCCTTGCATTTGTGTTAACCTATCTTTTAATATGGTTAACTAATATCTACTTTGCTACTTCTAACCTTCTTTTCTCGTCTATAAACTTACTATATCTCTCTAATTATGTGTTAACCATCTATTATTTTAAGTTAACTAACTTCTTGCTGCATGCACTATCTTGCATATCCTTATATCTTTAATATCTAAGACCTTCAATTAGATACTACTATCCCTTTACTATGCAAGGCCAGGCTCACTGGCTGGGGTTGCGAGTATCTATTTCTGTCTATTGCCTATCTGTCCCAAGTTATCGGCTTAAAGAAGATTATAGCTTTACTTCACCAGCCTACACACTAATTTGGCCCGGGTAAAGGGGCATGCAACCCTTTATTGCTCCCAGGTACTCCAAACTTTGGGATTACATCGGCTCTTATAACTTCCCTATGAGATAAGAACGGTTGAAACTCATAGCGTCCTATTTAATTGTAAAATAAAAAAAAGCCGACAAACAAGACTGTTTAAGTCCTGCTTATCGGCTCGATTCGTGTCGGTGGCCTGTGTTAGATTGCTCTTATAATACTCTGTTTCTTGATCATCAACACTTGACCCTTCAAAAAATGTATTTCAATATGGCCGGTGAATCCCTGCTCTTTCAATACTTGCATTTGATTATCGTGCTTGGCAATACAATCAAAGTCAGGCAGCCAGTCCATTAATACTCCTTAGCCAAAGCAGCTATTCTTATTTTACACCTTTTTATAGCCTCTTCTGATATCGAACAAGATTGACCGTTATAATATTTAGTATGGTCTTGTTTAAATAACGGCTGGTCATCATACAAAATACTTTTAGAAATAGACTTATTAATGTTTGTTTTTTTTAGTGGCTTAAATATAGAATGATTATTTGTTTTTTTTAGTGGCTTAAATATAGAATGATTAGTAGTATCCATTTAGTTATTCACCTTTCAAGGAATCAAATAATATCCCATATACTTTTTCTCTTAAATTATCGATAAACTTTTCCCTCTTTGATTTCCTACCTCTGCCTCGTTTGTAAAAGGAAAACTTATAATTTTTCTACCATTAGGATCATTGATTATCGGTATATCAACTTTTTTTATATAATCCTCCAGTCCATTAAAATCCTTCCAGCTGTATTTTTTTAAGATTATATTTTTTTACCAATCTTTTTATTCTTAACACAAAACCAGGAACATCTCTAATTGACCCAGTATAGCATTCTCCCCGTGTACGATTATATTCATCACAATTTCTATTTTCACAATTATATTTAAAAGCATAAAATATTCTATTATCCATTGGACAATCTTTTCTATCGTTCCAGATTTCTTGTGATAATTCTTTTGCTTTTTTGCCGCATTTAGGGCATTTCATTTATTCACCTTCATCACCTGTGCCGCTGTCGGCTTGATAATCGTATCAGTCTTGACCTCGGTGCTTAAAGCTACAACTTTGACTGCTTCCAGCAGAGCTTCTAAAACCAGCTTCTTATCCGTAAAGCAGCTACCAACAGCAATCGTATTATCAGGATTCAGCATAATCTTTACAATCTCCCTGGGCTGAGGTTGTGCTGTCTTGTCTATTGTCTTATTGACCATATCCATTATTCCCATTACTCTCTCCCCCATCCCGAACGAGTGCCTTTGAATAAAGGCTGCTTATTACTAGCCATAAAATCATAATTCATTTGTTTAGTCGCTTTTAAGTGTGCCCATATTCCGTAAATCCAAGTATCAGCTCTATCGGGGCTGCAACCTATCCGCTTTCTTACCTGGTCTTTTGGTTCTAAAGCTATCTTGCCATTGCTATTGACTATTTTATATTTTACACTCGATAATTGTCGTCTTGTTTCTGGGTCTTGCGGATACGCTACTTTCTGGTCTCTTATCTGCTCCATCGCATACCACCACATTTCACTGCGACGATTAACAAACTTTTCTTCATTATCCGCTTTCTCGGCTGATTGTATCTCAATTACTTTTAATCCTGTTTCCTTAGCTCTATCTGCCACTCCCTTGCCTATGCCAATTACATCTATGGCCACCGTATCTAATTTATGTCTCCCAGCCATTACGCCAAGCTCACCGACTATCTTCATCGTATCTCTCTCATGGAGTATCTTTTGCTCTATTTCTTCGGTATTGTCAAAGACCTTTAACGGACACTCATCGCCACCACTGGAAGGATCACAAGCTATCAATCGTATATTATTAAACTGAAAGTTATGTACTCCCTTGAGTTTTTCCAGCATAACCTCGTTAATTAAAAGATCGTCTATATCCTGGCAATCATCATCATTCATAACCATACGCCGGTAGTGATTCGGACTTTCAATCTCCATGCGCTTAATATCCTCAATAAAGTCAACCGGCAGATTGTCTGCATTGTCAAAGGTTGTTGCCTCGGTTAAATCATACTCATCGTTTGGCCGCTCCGCTTTCCACCTGCGCCATATCCAATTATGACCATTAGCATTAGCAATCACACAGAGCTGGCGATATGGAGCATTACTTCTTCTTAATCTATCACGGATAAAGTCAAAAGGTTCTTCACTGTCAAACTCTTCCCCTTGTTCCATTAATGCTATGCTTAAATTAATATTCTTTAGGACATTTAATTCAGATCCATGCCGGAACATTGCGATTGACTTATTCGGAAAGTAAACCTCTTTGTTAGAGTTTAGCTCAATACCGAAATAAGTCTTAAAATCCTTAATTGTTGAATCTCTTAAATCCGTGTACTCTTTACGAGTTATAAGTGCCAGACTATCAGGGTATCTCTGGCAGTAATCAAAGACCTTTAACAATCCCCACATTGTTTTGCCTGTGCCAATCCCTGCTTTAAGGCAAGGGAATCGTTTCTGGCTGACAAAGAACTTTTGTTGATATGGTTTAGCGTTTAGGTTTAGTATCGTCATTATGGCCAGGCATATTTATATTTATAACTGGAAAGTTTAGCTCACCGGATAAGTCAATCTCTTTAGGCATAACCTTGATCATTAAATCATAAAATTCTGATTCGTGCCGTTCACTCCAAACCTTAAACTTACTTTGATCAAAGTTATTGCAAATAGCTTCTTTAATCTTAGTAATCTTATCTTTAAGACCTTTGGGCTTACCTCCAGGATTCAAAACTTGGCCTGGTTTAATTGGTTTTAAGTTAGATAGGCTTTTTGGGTTAATCATATTACAATTCTCTATTCCTGTGTGATTTGAATCTTAAACGTCTTCCCTGAATATTGCATAAGTTTTAATACTTCCGCTAAGCTGTCCAGTAATGCTTATACAGTGTTTGATTACTCATCTCTCTACCCTTGTCCTGGTCTGTGTAGTGTGTATCCAACGGAGTATAAAAATATATAATAATCTTTTGCGTGCGGATAGTATATTATACAAACACTATACAACTAAAAAAAATAACCGACTCCCTTTTGCAGGGTTATCGGTTTTGATATAAACTTTCGATGTTGAGCTATTTTGCATTTGCAATCATCAGCTCCAAGTGGTTCTGTGTTATGCGTATTATATAATAATTCAGAATAATTGTCAAGGAAAAAGAATAGCGCTTACTATTAAAATAGTATAAATTAACAATCTCTCGACGAGAAAGATAATTGAAAATAAATCTTGACAATAAATTAAGATTGTGGTATTGTTATAGTAGAGAGGAGACAGATACGACACGGGGCCGAGAAAAACAAAATAAAAAAGAAGGAGGAATAAAATGTTAAGCCCAGGCGCAAAAAGTTTTTCTACCAGAGAGGAAGCGGAAAGATATGCGGAAGAAAAAAGGAAAGAATTTTGGAGTCAAGTGGACGGCAGTAAAAGACAAAAAGAAGCAAAAGTCATAGACTTGACGACCTACTTCAAAGTGGTCTTATCTTAAAAATCAGGAGGAAAAGAAAATGTTAAAAGTGGCAGAAAGAAACAAAGCAGTGAAGAAAATTTTAGCGGCAAATTTTG
>Ga0180732_1001048_pt1 | contig 18644 bp, 15 predicted proteins | sample KR11_01MetaG_FD_148674 | JGI IMG/M metagenome (GOLD analysis project Ga0180732, IMG submission 148674) | Groundwater microbial communities from the Olkiluoto Island deep subsurface site, Finland - KR11_0.1 MetaG | ecosystem: Environmental > Aquatic > Deep subsurface > Groundwater | place...
TGCTTAATTGCTTAATTGCTTAATTGCTTAATTGCTTAATTGCTTAATTGCTTAATTGCTTAATTGCTTAATTGCTTAATTGCTTAATTGCTTAATTGCTTAATTGCTTAATTGCCCTCTACCGCCAGTTATATAAAATTTCTTGAGTGGTTAAATAGCGCGCGTCGCCTCGTTCCAACCATTTGATGTTTGCTGTTGCCAGAATTGAATTGGCGTCCAATTTATCTAAAATTATGAGCCGGTAAAAATCGGTTGCTTGGGGGGCGTTATAGCCGGCCCGATTGCCGAAATCGTCAGAATAACATTTTGAGCCGTCAGAAATCTTTATATATGTATAAACCCGGCAAGCGGCGCCGCAAGCGTCTATATTGGCAGGAGCCGGATTTATGTTTTGATTAATCAGCCCGCCGCAAAAAAATTTTATTCGCCTTATATTGCCAAGCCCTTGCACTAAATTATTGTCCCACGAAGAACCGCTAAACCAATTGGTGTCTCGTATATTGCGCGCAAGCTCTATGCCTTCCTGCGCCAAGTTTGTGGCTATTGTTTTGTTAATCGCTTTCGCGGAATTGGAAATATTATAAGTGATTAAATTTGCGGCGCCGAGCAGACCGATGGAAAGAACCGCCACGGCAATCATAACTTCAACAAGAGTGAAGCCGGAAGCATCTAACTTTGTTTGTACTTTATTGCCACAATTCATTTCAGTAATTTAACATTTTTAAAAAATAAAGATTGCCCCAAATTTCTAATTTTTAATTTCTAATTTCTAATCAATTTTTAATTTCTAATTTCTAAATAAAAAATGCAATTCAAATACTTGAAAATTGGTTAATTGATAATTTACCCCGTTAGAAATTTCCAAAAATTTTCAGTAAAAAGGTAATTCTTTATTAAAAATCTTGATTGTCTTAGGATTTCTAACGGGGTTTAATGAAAATTGATAATTGAAAATTGTAAATTTTGCTATTAGTTCCCCGAAATCTGCCCTGTTATCCCGTTGATGGTTATATCTTTTGTCGGTCCACCGGCGCCGCCGTAACGAAGTGTAATTTTAGTGAAATAATTATCATTGGTGTTAATTTTCACTTTTGGATCAGGCGGAACGAAATTTATATCCACAGGCGAAGCCGGATTAAGCGAACCAAGATTTATTCCTATACTGATTCCGCTAATTATAACGGGCGAGCCAATGGCGCGAGTGATAAATATTTCTCCGGCTCCGCTATAAGTTGCGCTGTTGTCGGTATCCGCATAAATAATGTAAGCGTCGGAAGATAAAACATCAAAACGAATGCCATATCCCCCCGAAGGAATTTGTCCGTTGAATTTTACCGTGTTCATAGCCATATTTTGCGCCTGGCGCAAGTCCAAAATCACCTTCTGCGCCTCCTGCCGCAAAACGACATTTTTTCTGCTTGTTCCGTAATTAGAAAAAGAAACAACCGACATAATTGAAATTATGGCAACAACTATAAGAAGCTCAACAAGGGTATAGCCACGGTTCTTAACTCGCTTTTGAGAAAGATAAAACATTTATGAATATTAAAGTTGCTGGAATTTAAAATAATAATTCTATCTCAGTAATTTTCAATTTTATAATTTTTAATTTTCATTAAATTTCTAATGATTTAATTTCTAATTTTTACCGCTCTTTCTTTCAAATCGTATTCGTTGCTCTTTGGGTTTAAAAATTGATTTATTCAAAATTTAATAGAAATTAGAAATTGAAAATTAGAAATTGCATTTTATCCTATTTATTAAAATAAATACCCGAAGTACCACCTCATTATCTCCCCTCCCCAAAATAAAGCAACGAGGGTTCCGGCAACTAAAAACGGTCCGAAAGGAACTTTACTTTTGAGCGTTTTTTTTCTCATCAGTATCAAAATAATACCATAAATTGCTCCTGCAGTAAAAGCCAAAAAAAGCGCGGCTAAAACCTTTGGCCAGCCGAGAATCAGCCCCATTAAAAAGGCGATTTTAACATCTCCTCCGCCCATACCGGCACCCTTAGTAATAAGGACGATGCTTAAAAAGAAGGCGCCAGTCAGAATAGCGGCAATAAAAGGGTTAAAGAGAGTTATTAAATTTCCAATTTCCAATTTCCAATTTCCAAACAAATCCCAATGTCCAAAATTCAAATTTTCAAACAATGAATAAATAACTGATACTATAATCGCCGGATAAACAATTTTATCCGGAATGATGTAATGCCGCAGGTCATAAACGAAAATAATAATTAAGGAAGAAATGATAAAAAGAAAGTAGAAAGTAGAAAGTAGAAAGTAGAAAAAATTAAATGCGGAATTTAAAAATTGAAAATTAGATATTGAAAATTCATTGAAAATTGAAAATTGGTAATTGAAAATTGAAAGAAAAAGTATTCCTGTTGCCATCTCCACCATCGGATATTGAATGCTTATGGGTTTTCCGCAATATCGGCACTTACCCTTAAGCATTAAAAAACTAAAAACAGGAACTAAATCATACCACGCCAAAATATGGCCGCAACGCGGACAATGCGACCGGCCGCTGACCATTGTTTCTCCAGTTTCCAAGCGGCAAATCACAACATTTAAAAAACTGCCGGCGATAAGGCCGAGAAAGAACATAAATATATAGAATAGAAACATAATCATTAATTCAGAAGCTAAAGTATTTTATTTTTTAATTGGCTAAATTCAAATGTCAAAATCCAAATTATTCCAAATCAAGCTCAAAATCCAAATGTCAAATTAATCTTTTGGATTTTAGGTTTTGGATTTGAATTGACATTTGAGCTTTGGCATTTGGCATTACAGAAATATTATACCATAAAACAAGTATATATATTAAACAGAAAAAATACCATAACAAAAGCAGGGTAATTTCCCTGCTTTTGCGCATTCTTTTAAAAGAATAAGTGAAATTACTGCTTGCATCCATTACCTACACTGCAATAGCAACTGCCGTTCGCGCAAGTGAATGTCTGCGTACCGGCAAAACCTGCGGCTTGCATTGTATAGGAAGCCGTAGGATTCATACCTGTTGTCGGAAGTGTGTAAGTATAGCCGGTAGGCGCAGTAGGCGGCCTCTGCATATATTGAGTAGTGACAGGCGTGGTGCAGGCAACCGGAGAGCCGGTTGTAATCGTAAGAGCTGTGCATCCGTCAGAACTTGCCATTTCAATCGCGACCATTACCTGCGATATCTCAGCTGTTGCTTTAGCCGCGTTGGCTTTGGCTCTGGCGCTGTTTAAAGAAACCATTACAACCGAAGATAAAATGCCGATAATCGCGACCACAACCAGAAGCTCAATGAGAGTAAACCCGCCTAAATTTTTCTTCAAAAAATTTTGGCGGGTAAAACCCTGCCCGCCGGCAGGCGTGGCTTTTTTGTCTAAAATTTTCATTTCTTCACCTCCCTTCAAAATATAATTATAATTATTATAATAATTATAATGGTTATAACCGTTATAATTATCTATTATAGCAAAATTTTGCCAAAATTACTGCTTGCATTCATTATCTACACTGCAATAGCAACTGCCGTTCGCGCAAGTGAATGTCTGCGCACCGGCAAAACCTGCGGCTTGCATTGTATAGGAAGCCGTAGGATTCATACCTGTTGTCGGAAGTGTGTAAGTATAGCCGGTAGGCGCAGTAGGCGGCCTCTGCATATATTGAGTAGTGACAGGCGTGGTGCAGGCAACCGGAGAGCCGGTTGTAATCGTAAGAGCTGTGCATCCGTCAGAACTTGCCATTTCAATCGCGACCATTACCTGCGATATCTCAGCTGTTGCTTTAGCCGCGTTGGCTTTAGCTCTGGCGTTGTTTAAAGACACCATTGACACAGAAGACAATATACCGATAATCGCAACCACAACCAGGAGCTCTATGAGAGTAAAACCTCCTAAATTTTTCTTCAAAAAATTTTGGCGGGTAAAACCTTTTTGCCTAAAGTCCGCATTTTTCATATTTTTCCAAAATAAAAATATAATTATTATAACGATTATAATTATTATATCATAAGCGTGAAATCTGGCAAACGGGGTTTATCCACTTCTTTCATCCCCCGGTATTGAGATTAAATATCGGCAAAAGTATCGCCATAACCAGAAGAGCCGCAGCTCCGCCAAAAACAACAAGTATCGCCGGTTCAATCACTGAAGATAAATTAGCTACGGTGTTCTCTATTTCCCGATTGTAAAACCGGGCGATGCTTTTTAAAGACATATCCATTCTGCCGGTTTGCTCGCCTATGGAAATCATACTTACGACCATAGGAGGCATAAACTCGGGATTTTGAGAAAAAATAGAGCTGATTGATTCGCCCGTTTTAACCCTGTCAGCCGCCGCATTGATTATATTTTTGTATTTATTGTTGTTGACAACTTCCGCCGTGATATTTAGCGCCCTTACCATAGAGACACCTCCCAAAGTCAAAACATTTAAGCTTTCCGCGAATCTGGCAAGATAAATTTTTTTAAAAAGGCCTCCCAAAATCGGCAATTTTAGTTTTAGCGAGTCCCACTTGGTCTGAACGCTCTGTTTTCTTAAAAAATATTTTAATGCCGATATTCCCGCAAATAACAAAAATAATAAAAGCCACCAATAGTTTCTAATAGCGTCTCCGGCGGCGATTAACGCGCGGGTCAGAAACGGCAATTCCTGGCCGGTTTCCTGATAAATCGCGGTTATTTTCGGCACCACGAATGTCAAAAAAACGATTCCCACGGCGGCAAACACCACCATAATAAACGCCGGATAAGTAAGCGCTCCTTTCACTTTCTGCTCCAGTTCAAACTCGCTTTCCAAATGATCGGCTAAATAAACAAGCGACCCCTCAATGTTTCCCGATGTTTCGCCGGACCTCATGAGGTTGATATAAAAAACCGAGAAAATATCCTGAAAATTGCTTAAAGCGGCGGAAAAAGGCATACCACTTTCCACATTTGAGGAAACATCATAAATAATTTTTCTAAATTCTTCGTTTTCCGTCTGCTTGGCAAGCAAGCGCAATGCCAAAAGCAGCGGAATCTTGGATTCTACCAATATAGCCAGTTGCCTGGAAAATATTATCAGGTCTTTTTTTTTGACGCCCCTGAAAAACCTTAAAAACTTGTTGACTATCGGTATGTCGGCAACCGAAACAGGGCTGACTGAAACTAATATTAAGTTATGCCTCTGCAAAAAATCCACGGCGGCGCGCATATCCGACGATTCTATGACTCCGGTTTGCGTTTCTCCCTCCTGCGTTCTCGCTTTATAGTTAAATTGCATGGTTTTATTAAACCAAAAACCAAATCTCAAAAAGCAAAAATACAGATTAAAAACAAATAAACAATTAATAATCTATATTTAAAAGGTCTTTGCTTTGTGGTTTTTGCCTGCCCTGTAAGCTTGTCGTTCGGGGGTATTTGGTTTTCGCGTTTTGGTTTTTAAAAATTTACCTCTGTATCATCACTCTTAAATCGGAAGAGTTCAAAGAATATATTTCCGCGTTTTCCATTGAAATTTCCCTGCTCTTGACCAGTCCGGCCAGCGATTTATTAAGCGATATCATGCCGTCGTCCGCGCCAGTATCAATAACCAAATCAAGCTGGTGGGTTTTCCCCTCTCTTATGAGATTCCTTACCGCCGGGTTGCTGATTAAAATTTCAACCGCCGGCACTCTCCCGCCGTCAATCCTCGGAATAAGGCGCTGTGAAACTATACCCAGAAGACTGCCTGCCAGCTGCGCCCTGATCTGGTTTTGCTGGCTTGCCGGGAAACTGTCAATTATTCTGTCAATTGTCTGCGAAGCGTTGTTGGTATGCAGGGTCGCGAAAACCAGATGTCCGGTTTCGGCGGCGGTAATGGCGATAGACATTGTTTCCGCATCCCGCATTTCTCCGACCATAATAACATCCGGATCTTCGCGAAAAGTTGAGCGCAGCGCCGAACTGAATGATTTGGTGTCTACTCGCACTTCGCGCTGGTTAATAATGCATCTGTCTGAAGCAAATAAGTATTCAATGGGGTCTTCAATGGTGATAATGTGGTCATTTCTGGTGTGGTTGATGTAATCAATTATAGCCGCCATAGTCGTTGATTTTCCGTGCCCGGAGGGTCCGACGATCAAAACAAATCCCTGGCTTCTCCGCGCGAATTCCAAGATAATTGAAGGCATATTTAATTCTTCAACGGTTTTAGCCTTGGTAGGAATTATCCTCAGGGCCGCCGCCAAAAAACCTTTTTCGTAAAAAACATTTACGCGAAATCTTGATTTGCCCTCAAAGTCATAAGAAAAATCCAGCTCTTTTTCTTTCTCCAAAGTTTCTCTCTGCTCGCCGGAAAGGAAGCTGTAAATGAGCTCTTTGATTGACGCGGGGGTCAAAATTTTTGCCGGCGTGAAAGGAACGAGGTCGCCGTCTATTCTCAATGTCGGATACCTGCTCACGGCCAAATGCAGGTCAGACGCGTTTTCCTGCGAGACCGCGGAGAGCAAACTTTTTAAATCAAGTGATGATGTGCTTACCGCCATAGTTATATTGGTTAAATTGACCCCGTTAGAAGTCTTTAAATTATTCTCACTATTAAATCTGATTGTAAGGCGAAGCCGCTACGCTTGACGACATAGATATTTGAAAGCATTGGTTTGGACTTCTATCGGGGTTGATTAAAGCAATAACCCATTTCAATTAAGCTTCTTTCTCCGTGGTTTCCAGCACTTCTTCAATCATACATTGCCCTCTTAGGGCTTTGACAATGCCCGCCTGCCTTAAAGTTATCATATTTTGCCGCCGCGCCTCTTTTTCTATGGCAAACTCAGTCGGACTTGAAATAATAATTTGCTCAAGCTCTTTGGTCATTTCCAGCATTTCAAATAATCCGATTCTGCCTTTAGTGCCCTTGCCGCGGCATTTTTTACAGCCCTTGCCGCGATAAAGCTTTATCGGGCGGCGTTCAACAATTTCACCTGTTTCCTTTCTGATAGCCGGACTGATTTTAGATATTTCTTTTAATACGATGCCTTCCACCTCTTTTGTCGGCGCATATTCCTCTTTGCAGTCTTCGCAAATCCTTTTAACCAGCCGCTGCGCCACGGCGACATTGAGCGAAGAACTTATTAAAAAAACCTCTACTCCCATATCAATAAGACGGGGGATAACTCCGATGGCATTATTAGTGTGAATTGTGGACAAAACCAGATGTCCTGTCAGGGCGGCATGCGTCACTAGTTCCGCTGTTTCGCTGTCCCTTATTTCGCCCACAGCTATTATGTCCGGGTCCTGACGCAAAATAGACCGCAGTCCCGAAGCAAAAGTATAATTGATTTCGGGCCTTATTTGGCTTTGATTCACGCCGCTAATGTAATACTCTATGGGATCTTCAAGCGTAATAATGTTCACCCCTTCCTGGTTCAAAATAGTAAGCAGCGCGTAAATGGTTGTTGTTTTTCCGCTGCCGGTGGGTCCGGAAACCAAAATTGTTCCGTACGGTTTTTTGATGGCCTCTAAAAGAAGTTTTCTGTAATGTGGCCCAATGCCCAGTTGCTCAAGCTGCTCAATGCCCGCGGGTTTGTCCAGAATTCTTAACGCGGCTTTTTCTCCGTTGGCCGTGGGCAGGGTAGAAACGCGGAAATCTACGGATCTCCCTCCGATTACCGTGTGGAATCTTCCATCCTGCGGCTTGCGCTGTTCGTCAATTTTGAGATTTGCCAATATTTTTATCCTTGAAATAATGGGGCTATGCAGCCGCTCGGGCAAAAGCGAATCCGACTGAAGCACGCCGTCAATTCTGTTTCTTATCCGCAATCCTTCTTCGGTCGGCTCAATATGAATATCACTCGCCTTCTCCTCTATCGCCTTGCGCAGAATCATATCTACGATTTTGCTTATGGGCGCCTCTCCAACCATTTTGCCCTCTATCATATCGCCCATCTCTATATCAAGAGATTCTTTCTTGATCAACGCGGTTTTGCTTTCAATGTCCTCAAGCGCTTTTTTAACTTCAGAGGTGATAATATGGTACTGCTTAAGGGCGAAGTTAAAACTTGCTTCCGAACAGATATAAGATTCTATTTTCTGGCCGTGTTGAAACGAAAAAAAGTTCAGCGCCTCCGCCGCTCTCGCGTCTTCAGGGTCCAAAAGCGCTACTTTTATTTTCTTATCGTCCGCGGAAAAAGAAATAAATTTATAATGCGCCGCGGCCTCCTCCGGAATATATTCAAGAACTTTAATCGGAATAAATTCCTCCTTTAAATCAATATAGGCAATATCCAAAAGCTTTGCTTTGATTTTTACTGTTTCTTCCTCATCAACGATTTTATTCTTTATCAGCGCCTGTTCAAGGGGTAAATTTTGATGCGCGGCAAGTTCTTGGGCTTTTTGAGCGCCGGCGGAATCCAATAGTCCTTTGTCTATTAACGCGCTTATTATATTTTTACCGTGATCTTGGGCCATAAAATATTATTTACCCCCCACCACTTTTACATAGAAAGATTTCTATATCAAATCGGACTTATCAAACAAAAGATATTAAAACCCATAAAGACAATTATAAAAGTGGTGGGGGGGTTATGGTGCAAAAATATTCTTACTGTTTAAATCCGCCGCTTTGTTAATCTTAACCGAATAATCGGGCAAGGAAATCAAATCGCTGAATTTTTTTTCTTTAACAAAGGACAGGTCAATGATATCGCTTCCCGAGACTTCTCCCAATAAATTATTTTCATTAATTGGTTTTGCCCCGTTAGAAATTGCATTTCTAACGGGGTTTGCCAGATAGGTTTTTAATTTAAGATTGAAAATATACGGCGCGGATCGCGGGGAAGCGCTCGAGGCGGAAGAAGACGAAGCAAAGCTTACGGAGGAAACATCCATCGCGCGCAAATTATTTTCCAGTGTTTTTAAGAAGCTCTTAAACGACGGGTAACTCCCTTGAAGATTTAATTCAATAATTTTCGTCTCGTAATCGCTTTTTAACTCCTTGCCGACCCGCGCTTCTTTCTCCTGCGGTTCGGAAAAAATAATTTTTCCGATTATCAATCCGTTTGCCGAAGCAAGGCTCTCAAAAGCGGCTGTAAGGTTTGCTTTATCGTCTTTATCCGGCAAAATCAGGGAAAACTTGCCGACGCTGTTTTCGTTTTTCTTATATAAAGAATTGAGCGCGTTAATCTTCACAAGCAAGCCGTTCAGCCGCGCGTTTTCGCCGCTAAGAATTTGCGCTTCTTTCTTATCCTCCCTGATGCTGTTTAGCATCGGCCAGATTTTCCAAATAAAAAGCAGAGCAAGGGCCAAAAAAACAAGCGGCAAAATTGTTTTATTTTTATAGTCCATAGTTTATTTACCCCCATACCAACTTTGGCAAAGGTTTTTATAAATTAAAGAATTTTTATTCTAGAAAAATTATCATTTTATAATTACCAAAGAGAGTCGTCAAGGTTGGTGGGGGGTTATTTTAGCGCGTCGGCGCTGAATTTCAAATTGATTGTAAAAACCACTCGGCCGTTTTTGTTCAGCTCCGCTTCGCTGAAATCGGCGCTTTTTATCTCTTTGCTGTCTCTAAAAACCGTAAGTTGTTTTGCCAATGCCGTAAAATTATCCGCCTCGCCTCCTAATTTAGCTTCTATGATATTATTGTCTTCCTCATTTTCGCCAGCTGAAAAATCTTTGTAGGATATGCTGTTTACCGCATGGCTTTCAATAATCTTGTACAGAGATGTCCAATATAAGCGGCTGGACAATATTTTTTTGATATTTTTTGCTTTGTGGTTGGCGACAACAAATTGGGGATTTAAATTTTTTGAAATTTCGGCGTTCAAGTTGCTGTTGGCCGCGCCGGCCTCTCTGATTTTTTCTTTCAGTGAATAGTTTTGATAAATAAATATGCCGAGGTAAATAAACAAAGCAATGACAAAAAAAACGGATGTTATAAGAATAAAAGAAGGACTAGGAAACCGCTCTTTCCATCCTTGCGCAAACTTATCCGGCATCAAATTGATTTTTATTGCCATAAGTGAATATAATAAGTTGGCTAATATCAATTGCTGTATTAAACGGATATAAACCGAGATTTATTTAGAAAACAAGTTATTAAATTCCAAATTACAAATCACAAATTCCAAATAAGCTCCAAATTACAATTACCAAAACACAAACAGTTTATAATTTTGGGATTTGAAAATTGAGATTTGTTTGGGATTTGGTGCTTGTGATTTGTGATTTGTTTATTATAGCTCCCTCATTGCCAATCCGACCGCCACTGAAAAAGAAGGCGCCAGGTCGTTTAAAATCGGCTCTATGGAAGAAGGATAAATTACTTTGCGCCACGGATTGCCGACAACTACCGACAGGTTGTTAAACGAAGCGGAAAAATAATCGGATAAACCCGGCAGGTGCGCCGATCCGCCGCACAAAATAATCCGTTCAACTTTTTTGCCGCGATGGCGGATATAAAAATCGCCGACCCTTTTCACTTCGTTGATTATAATATCAATTACCGGAAGGATTACTTTATTTATTGAGCGCTCGCTGTCGTCCCTTTGCAGCAAGCCCTTTTCCCTCTTTAACATTTCCGCCCTCCTGAAATCAACATTAAGGGCGTGGCTAAGAATTTTCGTAAGTTCGTTTCCGCTCGTATCCAATCCTTTGTTAATCATAACATAACCGTTTTCCACCAGCAAGATATTGGTAACTCTGGAGCCGATATCCACGATAACCGTCGGCACATTATCGTCTCCCACAAGAGACCGCCCCAGCGCGAATGATTCGGCCTCAATCGCCTTCAGATTCAATCCGAGCATCCGCGTGATATTGGCATATTTATTGGCGACTTCTCTTGGGGTGGCGATAAGCAGAACTTCAATTTTGGAAATCGCAGGCGCGGCTGTCGGGTCATCGGGGGCTTCTCGGGTTTTCTTGCCGATAATGTTCCAGCCCAGAATAACTTCGGAAATCGGAACGGGAATATATTGGCGCGCCTCATAAGGAATAGCGGCTTCAATTTCTTTATAGGGCATATCCGGCAGCTCCATCAGAGCGGAAAATGTGGAAAAAACCGGTATGGAAATAACCGCGTTGCGCGTGGTGACTTTTGATTTTTCCAAAAGTTTCTTAAGGAGATCCACAACCTGCGCGTCAAGAAGGCGCACCGAGCTGGTTTGTATGGTGTCGCGCAATAATTCAATCGCGCCGTAGGTTTCCAGAAATCCGTAGGTCTCCAGCTTTGCCCTGTTCTCTTCAATTCCGAGCTGAACGATTTTAATGCTGGAAGTCCCGATATCTATCCCTAAATAACTCTTTGGGGCGCTTTTTAAAAAATCAAACATGCTGCAAAGTTGAAAGTTCATAAAGTTTATAAAGTTAAAAGCTGGTTGAATTTGCTTTATAAACTTTAAAAACTTGATAAACTTTATGAACTAATTATTCTTCTTTTATCTCAATTTTTTTAATTTTTTCGCCGTTTGACAATTTAGGCAGCTCTATTTTAAGCACTCCGTCTTTCAACGAAGCTTTGATATTATCGGCGTCCACGGAAACAGGTAAAACTATTGAGCGCGAAAACGGACCCCAAAAACATTCGGACACGAAATAATTAACCTCTTCCCCTGTTCCTTCTTGTTTTTTCCGCACTCCTTTTACGGTAAGCACATCGTTTGAAATGGAAATATCAATGTCCGCTGATTTTACTCCGCCGATTATAGACTTGGCAATAATCGCCGAACTCGTTTCATAAACATCTACCGCCAATTGGCCTTCCTCGCCTCGCTGGAGCTTTGGCGAAGCGGGGCGGTCAGCGCCATTTTTCCCGCCTTCTGCGGACCCGCCGGAGGCGGGAAAATATTCTTTTTGCGCGCTTCCGATCCCGAGTACTCGGGATTGACCGCTCTCCGTTTTGTGTCCCGAGTACTCGGGATTGATAAATTTTTCTAAAAACGATTCTTTTTCTTTTGTCATAATCTTTTTAAGTCCTAAATCCTAATATCCAAATCCTAAACAATATCTAAATTCCTATGAATTACGAAATATCTTATTTTTGTCATTGCGAGGAGTCCCGATCCCGAGGACTCGAGATAGAATTTCGTGCTTAGGATTTGCTATGCTTATATTATACATCTTCTTTTGAATTTCAACAATCCCCCCAAACCTCATATTCTATAATTGATTGGATAATAACCTTTTTCGCTCATTAAGTTTTGCGATATTTTCTTTTTCCGCCTTAATCCTTTTTTTAAACTCTTCAACCACTTTCGCTGGCGCTTTGGCTAAAAAATTTTTATCAGCTAAATTTTTATTGATAGCGTCTATCTGTTTTTCGCCTTTGTCAATCTTTTTAACCAAAGCGCGGATAATTTCTCCACCTTCGGCGGACCCGCCGGAGGCGGGAAAATCAATCATGCCTTCAAGCGGCAAATAAATATCAATGCCGCCAACTGCAAGATAAATCGCGTTATCAATTTTTTTACCGGCTTTTTTAATTTCCAATTCCCCGATGCCGGTGCGCATTTTTCTTATCAATGTTTCATTTTCTTTAATAAAATTCGCATATCTGCCAGCGTAAATTACCGCTTTAATTTTTTTTGACGGCTCTATTTTGTTTTCGGCTCGGGCATTGCGAATAGCGCTTATAATATCTTTAATTACTAAATAAAAAATATCAGACGATTTTACCAGTTTAACAATATTCATTTCTTTTGGCCACTTTTCAATCATTAACAATCGCCGCTCTCCTGTTTTTTTCCAAACAGTCTCTGTCACAAAGGGAATGAATGGGTGCCATAATTTCAATAAAATTTTTAAAATATTTATTAGAATCTTCTGTTTCTCCGGACTGTTTTCAAGCTTGCTGGCTTCAATATACCAATCGGCAAAGTAATTCCGAGTAAAATCTTGCAATTTTTCCCCCGCTTGAGAAAAGTTATAGCTATTTATATTTTCACCCACCTCTTTAATTAATACATCTGTCTCAACTAAAATCCATTTGTCTATCGGCGTCAATTTATCTATTGCGATTTCCTCCGTATTGGCCCTGTCATTTTTCGTCTGCAATATATACCTGCTTATATTCCAAAGCTTGTTGACGAAATTCCTGTAACCCTCAACCCTTTCTTCAAAAAACCGCATATCATTACCGGGCGTAGCGCCGATAATCAAACTTAGACGCAATGCGTCAGCGCCGTATTTTTTGATAATCTCCAGCGGGTCTATGCCGTTGCCTAAAGATTTGGAAAATTTGCGGCCGGCTTTATCTCTTAGGATACCATGGATATAAACTTCCTTAAACGGAATCTGATCAATCGCGTAGGTTGACATCAAAATCATGCGCGCCATCCAAAAAAATACCAGTTCCGAGCCCATTTGCATCCAGCTAGTAGGATGAAATTCTTTCAAGTCGTTTAATTTTTCCGGTTTACCCGTCGTAGCTTTAGCGGAGGCGGGCCAGCCCAAAGTGGAAAAAGTCCAAAGTCCGGACGAAAACCAAGTGTCTAAGGTGTCGATGTCTTGCGTCCAGCCCTCGCTTTTCGGTGGTTCGGTTCCAATATAAATCTCTTGATCGGCTTTTGAATTTTGAATTTCCGATTTTAAATTTATTTGGGATTTGGGATTTGGGATTTGGGATTTATCCCTGTACCAAACAGGAATTCTGTGCCCCCACCAAATCTGCCTTGAGATACACCAATCCCTGAGATTATCAATCCAATTTAAATAAATTTTACCGAATCTGTCCGGCGTAATTTTTATTTTCTGTTTCGCGTCGCCATTATGACCGACTGTCACTGCTTCGCGCATCAAATCTTTGAGGCATTTTTCCTTTCCCGGAATTTTTTTATTGACACCAACAAACCATTGCGTCATCGGCAACACTTCCACAACATCGCCGAAGCGATCCGAAATGCCGACATTCTGCGTTATATCTTCTTCTTTAATTAAAAGTTTATTTTCTTCCAACCATTTAACAAATTTTTTGCGCGCTTCTTCAATTGATAAATTTTGATATTCTTTTCCGGCTTCGGCAGTCATTTTACCATTTTTAGAAATAACCTGAACCAATTCCAATTTATGTTTTACATATAAATCGTAGTCAGTCATACTATGCGCCGGTGTAACACCCACCGCGCCAGTGCCAAATTTTATATCCATGCTTTCATCGGCAATAATTTTTATTTTGAGGGGTTTAGCCGCGCCGATGTCTACTATAAATGTTTGGCCGATATATTTTTTATACCTCTTGTCTTTCGGATTAACCGCCACAGCCATATCGCCCAATTTAGTTTCCGGCCGGGTAGTGGCAATCGAAATCGGAAATTCTTTGCTGTATTTAAAAGTATATAGTTTTGCGGTCCGCTCAACATAAACCAATTCCTCATCAGAACAAGTTGACTGGCCTTTAACCGACCAGTTAACGACGCGATATCCCCGATAAATCAATCCGTCGCGATACATTCTGGCAAAAACTTCGTTTACCGCCCGCGTTCTATCCTTGTCAAAAGTGTAAGCCATGCGATCCCAATCGCAACTTGTGCCCATCTTGCGGATTTGCCCCAAAATTGTCGCTTTTGACTGTTCCGCAAAGTCGCGGATAATTTCCAGCAGTTTTTCCCGGCCAAGTTCCTGGCGGGGATTTTTATATTTTCCGGATTTGACCAGATCGCTTTCCACTTTGGCCTGAGTCGCAACAGCGGCATGATCAGTGCCCGGGATCAATAGCGCTTTTTTGCCTTGCATCCGCTGATAACGGATCATCGTGTCCATCAAAGAATTTTCCAAAGCATGGCCCAAATGCAAAATTCCTGTTACATTCGGCGGCGGCATGGCAACGGAAAATTTTTCGGCCTTCGGAGGCAAATCCAAATTATCCGGATTGAAATATCCGGACTCTTCCCATATTTTATAAATTTTATCTTCCACTTCCCTCGGGTTGTAGGTTTTTGGAATTTCGGGCATAAAAATTATTTTAGAAATAATAAATTGGATAAAATAAAATTTTACAGCCGTCTTTTTCAATCATTCCTTGAAAATTTTTTGTCAGCACCAATCCTTTTTTCGGCTTAAAGCTTTTTACAAAACTTATAAAACTTCTTGACACCGTCGGTTTTTCAAAAGAAGAAAACTTCACTTCTATGGGGAAAATTTCACCTTTTAAATTAACGATAAAATCAACCTCTGCGCCAATTTTAGAGCGCCAAAAATTTATTCCGCCAAAACCATTTAAAAATGATTTTAATTTCAAATAAACAACATTTTCCGCCATCGCTCCGACATCGCTTCTTCTTTCAAACGAAACCGCATTTCCAATTAAACTATTGCGAAAGCCCAAATCGAAAAAATAAACTTTGGGATTTTTTGACAATTCTTTTTGCTTATTTTTAAAATACGGCCTCGCAAAATCTACGATAAAAGTTTCTTGAAGTATTCTCAAATGATCAATGGTTTTTCGATAATCCAACTGAGATGCTTGGCTTAAATTTTTATAAACCAAAATATTTCCAATTTGCGCGGCTAAAAATTGGCTCATTAATAAAAGATTCTTATCTGTAGCTAATTCCAGCAGCCCCTTTATGTCTTTTAGAATATAATTATTTTGAATATCATTTAAAACTTTTAATTTCTCATCCGCGCTTTCCGATAAAACTACTCTTGGGTAGCCGCCCCAAATGGCATATTCCTCAAATAGCTTTAAAAACTCGGAAGCAAAAACATCTTCTGCGTCTTTAAAATATTCTCCCGCTTCCTCGGCTAAAACCCAATCCGTAAGCTTTTTATTTTTATCTTTATACATTCTCTGCAATCGCTCATTTTTAACCGCTAAAAATTCGCCAAAATTAAGCGGATAAAGAGAGAAAGTTAAAATGCGGCCAACCATATATTTTCCCACTTGCGCTTTTATGTCCAAAGAAGATGAACCGGTAATGATAATTTTTACATCTTTTACCGTATCAAATATCAATTTTAATTTTTGCCCGCCTTCAATTGAATACTGAAACTCATCCAACATCAAATAAAAAACATTATTTGCTTTACCAATATTTTTATAAGAGTTAATAAAAGCGATGGGGTCGCTGTCAAACTGATTTAATAAAATCCTGTTTTCAAAAGTGACAATTTTAATGTTTTCCGGCTTAACAGCCTTTTCGTTAATTAAATATTCTTTTATTAAATCCAAAAGCGTTGTTTTGCCGCTTTGCCGCGGTCCAATAATCGCCAAATACTCTTTTTTGTCCAAAAAAGGTTTTATTTGATTGATTAATTCTCTATTTACCAGCATATTTTCTATTATTTACTATTATTGCAATAATTACAATTTCAGTATAACTAAAATTACAAATTATGTCAATACATATATCTTTCCCTTAGTTTACCCAATTTTCCGGACTCTTCCCATATTTTATAAATTTTATCTTCCACTTCCTGCGGGTTGTAGGTTTTTGAAATTTCAGGCATAAATTTAAACTAAATCCAAATGTTTAAATATCCATTGCTAAAATTACCCCCCTATCTTTGCTGTATTTTTTACTTATTACATAATCCTCTTCCAATACAATGCTTTTGCTCAATTTATCCAGTTTTTTAAAATCAAAACTTCCTCCTTGATTTTTCGCTTCAAATCCGATTTTTTTATTCAAAATAAAGTCGATTTCCACGCCGCTTCGCCTCTGATAGTAATTTATTTTTCCGTAATTTTTTAAAGACTTGAACACTGCGTTTTCAAAAATTGCGCCGGATGAAATTTTTTCCATAATATTCAATATTCCGGTGTCGCAGAAATAAACTTTGCGCGCGCCGCTTATCTCGCGATCTGTATTTCTTGAAAAAGGCTTTACTAAAAAAATAAAATAGGTGTTTTCAAGAAAAGATAAATAGTTGTATATCGTTTCGCGCGAAACGCCAAGTTCCGCGGAAAGCTTGGTAATTTCAATTTTAGAGCCGGCTCTTGCTGATAAAAGAATTATTAAATCTCTTAATTTATCAATGTTTTTAAAATCAGCCAGCGTTTTTACGTCTTGCTCGAAATACGAAGCAAAAACATCATTTAACAGCTTCTTCTTCTGGTTAATATTTTTTTCCAGAACAACTTTTGGAAAACCCCCGTATTCCAAATAGTCATCGTAATATTTTTCATAAATATTAAAGGCGACTTCGTTTTTTTGCTTTTCTTTTTCCCGGAAATCGGCAAAAAATCTTTTTGGTTTTTCTTGAAAAATAAGATATTCTTCAAAATCCAAGGGGAAAAGCTCAAAAATGATTTTTCGGCCCGCAAGCGATTCGCTAAAAAGATTTTTAAGATAATAACTGCTTGACCCTGTCAGAAAAAACTTGACATCAAAATGATCGTGAAGATATTTTACCGCACTTGGTATTTGCCTTGCGCGCTGTATCTCATCCAAAAAAATATAGGATTTTTCTTTATTAGAGATCCCAAAATTCGCTAAATTTTTCCAGATATTATCGTAATTCGTTTCTTCAAATATTTTCCTGTTAAGAGGGTTTTCCAAATCCAAAAATATCTTATTTTTTCCCGGTACGGCATCAAACAAGCTATTCATAGTTATTGTCTTACCGGTTCTTCTCATACCGGTTAAAATAATAATTTCTTTGGAATTAAGCTGTTTTTTTAATTCTTTGTCAATTTTTCTAGGAAAAATCATAATATCTACTTATTTGTTTATTACTATCTTACAAAATTTATATTATTTTGTCAACTAGGTTTCTTTATTTGCTATTTGCTTCTTTAATCCTTCCCGCGGGTTGTAGGTTTTTGGAATTTCTTTCATAAGTTTCAGTCTTGTTATTTTTGTAATTCCACATGACATTTAACGGCTTCAAATCCCTTCTTTTTGCTTTTCCTAATTTTTATTTTCTTAATAATGCTTTGAAAGCCTCGCATAAAGCGCCATAGAAAGATAATACTGATAATAAAATTAGATACTTATTATTGGTTTCAATATACCCCCACAGCGCAAACAATGATAAAAACACCAGAAGATGCAAAAACCAGAATTGTTTTTTGGAAAGTTTTTTTGGTTCCATCATAATCAAATATTAAATGATTAAAAGTATATAAACCTTCTCATAAAAATTGGCCGAGTAATATTGCAGATAACATCAGGATTATGAGAAGTTTTCACGAAGTCAAAATTTGGGCGAAGGCTGAAAGCCGTAGCCGTATAGCCCTTGTTATCGGAGTCTCGGCGAAGCCGAGACCGAGTCCCGAAGTGGCGAAGAGTTGCGGGGCTTTGAGTTTTGTATTCGCGATTAATAAATAGGACATGACATACTACTTTTAGTTTTATCCATATAAATTGCCTCTATCTCCTGTGTTTCAACATTCATTGATATTACAGCAATCACAACATTAAAATCAAAATCACAACCCTTCTTACTACTTATATCTTCACTCCAAGTGTATTTAACTAAAAGCCTATGTTTTAACGGATCCCAAAATTTATCAAACCACATATTAATTCCATCAACACATTCGTTTTCATCGCATTTTTTGTTTGATGTATATGTGGAATAAGAATTGTTACCAATATAATCTTTGAAATTTTCTTTGACATATGTATCTATTGACTTTCCCTACTTAGGTTAATACTCCCGCCTTTCTTAAACAGCTCTTTAATAATGGTTTGTCTGATTTGATTCTGCGGAAAGATTTGCGGACCATCCGTTTCAGGTG
>Ga0180732_1001049_pt1 | contig 18628 bp, 16 predicted proteins | sample KR11_01MetaG_FD_148674 | JGI IMG/M metagenome (GOLD analysis project Ga0180732, IMG submission 148674) | Groundwater microbial communities from the Olkiluoto Island deep subsurface site, Finland - KR11_0.1 MetaG | ecosystem: Environmental > Aquatic > Deep subsurface > Groundwater | place...
TACTCGGGATTAATGCAAGCGCTAAAGAAAAAATATCAATAACTTATGCTGGAGCAGAAATTATTGATATTTCAAAAAGTTGACAAATCTTGCAGCCGCAAGAAAAGTAAGGAGTTTTAAAAATAAATAATAAAAAGTAGAGCAACAAAAAGGAACGCTGAAAAATTATGCGTTTATAATTTCAAAACTAAGGACTTCGCACAGATGCAGATTTTGTCAATAAAAAGGCGGCTAAGAAGTTTTTCTTGAACCGCTGAATTTTTGTTTTGTTCACCAATCGAATACTTTCATGGTAGCTTTTTACTGACCATGCGGACTCTATGATATTTTTCAATCCTCGTGTGCGGTTTTTCATTATTGATTAAATCAATGGTAGCTTTTTACTGACCATGCGGACTCTATAATATTTTTCAATCCTCGTGTGCGGTTTTTCATTATTGATTAAATCAATAGTATTGTACTTAATATTGCCGATTATAACGGTAATATCCTCCGAAAGTACAATCTCCGCCGCTATTAATTTTGTCAGCATTCCTCCTGTGTTAAATTCTCCTCCTTTGCCGGCGCAAATTTCCTTGTATCTTCCGATGTCTTTCAGCGAAGCATAGCGGATCAATTCGCCATTATCCATTAACCCTTCAACCTTATCAGTCAGAATCAATAGATGGGAAGCTTCAAGTAAAACTGCTATTATCGCCGCCAGGCAGTCATTGTCTTTGAAAAGCTCCTCTTCCAGCTTGTAATCACTGATAAAACGACTGGTTTTTGCTCCGACGCTTTCTTGTCTGCATAGTTTCGCCGCAAAATTTTTAAGCTTTTGCCAAATTTTGATTTCTTTGACGGCGACGCTAAGAGGATCGTTGTAATTGATTATTGGAATCATTCTTTCATCCATGATCCCCTTAAGCGTTTCTTTAAGAGCAGTAGCGATTTTTGGATTTTTCAGCTGGTCATAGGTCACTAATATCTGACAAGGAAGATTAGTTTCGTTATCAGTTTCTATATATCCAAAAGCGCTTGCATAGTATCTCATCATTAGCGCCTGGCCTAAAGATGCGGAAATTTTACGCATTAACGGTTCATTAGAATACTGTTTAAAGTTCCAATAAGGCGCTCCGGCATTTATTGCTCCGGAAACCACGAGAATAACCTGCCATCCTTCATCTCTTAACTTTTTTATTTCCCCTGTTATTCTTTCCAACAAACCCCAATCTACATATGAATGTCCAGTAGTAGGGTGGACATAACCGTCAGCGATGCAACGGCTTCCGATTTTTATTACAATCTTTTTATTCTTTTTAGTGCTCATTTATTTTCCTCCATTTTATTTTACCGCTATTGCGGCAATATCTGAAAACTTCTATGCCTATTCTCTTATTCGCGCGAATTAGAGAAGATAAATTTCAAGATATTGCCGCAATAGCAAATACCAATAACTGAATTTTTATGCTAGTTATGGTGAGCGCTAATCGAACCATAGCAAGAATTTTCAGTTATCTACAGACGATTAAATTTTAAAAGAGCAACAAACCCTCCTACGCCCTCATTGCCGACATTTATTTCTCTTAAATTCAGAAAGCCGAGAAATTCGTAATTAATAAAGAATGCTACGGCGGATTATTTTCTTTTGTTTTTAAATTAAGGTAAATAAAAAGCCTTTTCTATAAACAAAAAACCTCTTATCACTAAGAGGTTAGAAAAGGCTTAATTTATGTCTGTAAAACCGAAACTAACCTCTTAATGACAAGAGGTTGTAGGCGGAACCTGAAGATTGATTGTGCTCACAATTTCGGTTGTGGACATAAAATTTACTTATTGTATTGAAATCTTAACATGGGATTTAAAAGATGTCAATGGCGTACGCATTAAGTTTTTGATTTTTCTGCTTTAAATCCTATTTTTCTTACCGACTCATCTCTCCCGTCATCCAAAAACTGTCTTAAGGCATCGAACACAATCTTGAATTTCTTATCGTATTTTTTCTCCATTTGTTCAATCTTAACCCGCATTTGCTGATTACTCGCAATCATTTCTCTTAATTTGGTGAATGTCCGCATTATTTGGATATTCACCTGTATCGCCCGTCCGCTATTCAAAACACTGGATAGCATTGCAACGCCTTGTTCAGTAAAAACGTAAGGAGAATATTTAATATGTTGGCCTCTCTTTAAGGTCACAAATTGTGATCTTAAAAACTGTGATTGCCAAATCTCCAGCTCCTTTTTATCAAGCTGAAACATAAAATCGGACGGAAAACGCTTTATATTTCTTCTAACTGCCTGATTAAGCGTTCTTGTTTCAACCCCATAAAGTTCTGCTAAATCCTTATCAAACATTACTTTTTTGCCTCTAATAAAAAATATTTTGTGTTCTATTCTTTCTTCCGGAACAATAATCGCTTGATTTTTTAATTGCATAGATTTATTTACCCTTAGCTTTGATTTATTATACACCAATATGTGCTACAGATAAAGCATCATTCACGACCGCAATTTACGACCTTGAAAAAACTGCCCCGTAAAATGGAGCAGTTTTTTAATTTCTCTAAATTCCTATTCCTCTCTCTTCCTAAACCCTGTCCCGGCTGGAATAAGTTTGCCGATAATCACATTTTCTTTCAGGCCTTTGAGATAATCGGTTTTGCCGAAAAGCGAAGCGGCGATAAGCACGCGCACGGTTTCCTGAAAAGACGCGGCAGCCAAAAAGCTCTCGGTTGAAAGCGACGCTTTGGTTATTCCCAAAAGCAGCGGCTCGGCTTTTGCCGGTTTTTTGCCTTCCTTTTTCGCTTTTTCATTCATCTCGTCAAAATAATTTTTCTCAACCACATCCGAAGGCAGAAGTTCCGAATCGCCTGAATCAGTAATCTGCACCCGTGAAAACATCTGCCGGATGATAAGCTCCACATGCTTGTCGTTGATGCTCTCGCCTTGCGCCATATAAATTTCCTGCACATCGCCGATAACATAATTTATCACCGCTTCTTGTCCCGCGAGCTGAAACAGCTCCTGCAAATCAATATGCCCTTCTGTCAGGCGCTGGCCTTTGGAAATTTTGGCGCCTTTTTCCGCGCTTACAGCGATATCGTGGTCAATTTCGTATTCTTTGACATCGTAAAACTGCCCCTCAGCGCGGCTGGCTGCCGCCTGTCCCGCCTCGGATTTCTTGCGGGATTTGACTGGCTTCTTTTTTTCTTGCCCCGCTACGCGAATTTTGATTATTTTTTTGGCAGGAGCTATTTCAATAGCCGCGACTTCGCCGTCAACTTCGGAAATTAGCGCCTTGCCCTTTGGCACGCGCGCTTCAAAAATTTCTTCCACGCGCGGCAGGCCTTGGGTAATGTCTCTTCCCGCGACTCCTCCGGAATGAAATGTTTTCATCGTCAACTGCGTTCCCGGCTCTCCTATCGCCTGCGCGGTCACGATGCCAATCGCTTCACCGAGGGCAACAGGCTTATTCCTTCCCAAATCGTATCCGTAGCATTTCTGGCAGATTCCCCGCTTTGCGTGGCAGTGAATGACCGAGCGCGCTTTTACCGAATCAATGCTTACGTTTTTTTCAATGTCTCTCGCGCTGTTTTTGGAAATGAATTCTCCTGCGGGAACCAGAACTTTTCCGGTTTTGGGATTCATGATATCTTCCGCCGCCACTCTGCCGTAAACGCGCGAAGAAAAATCGCGGCCCAAATCCGCGGGGTCAGCGCGGTTTATGACCATGCCTTGTTTGCTGCGGCAGTCAATCTCGTTGATAATCACATCCTGCGCCGCGTCCACCAGCCGCCTGGTAAGGTAGCCGGCAGTGGAGGTTCTTAGCGCGATATCAGTCATACCCTTTCTCGCTCCATGAGTGGAAATAAAATATTCCAAAACATCAAAGCCCTCTTTGAAGCTGTGCTTTATCGGCAGTTCCATAATTTCGCCTGCCGGATTAACCACAAGCCCTTTCATCCCCATCATCTGGGCAACCACCGCCCATGAGCTTCTCGCGCCCGAATCAATCATTGAATAAACCGGGCCGTTCGGGTCAAGCGCTCTATTCACGGAATCGGCAACCTTGTTTTTCGCGTCGGTCCAGACCTCAATGGTTTTCATCCTGCGCTCTTCATTGGTCAAAAGCCCTTCGTTGTATTGGCCTTCAATAACCGCCACTTCTTTGTTCGCCTCTTCCAAAATCGCCTGCTTTTCCTTCGGTATCACTAAATCGTCCATACCCCAGCTCAAACCCGACAGCGTTACATATTCAAAGCCGAGTTTTTTAATCCGGTCAAGTAATTTAACGGTTTCCTCTTCGCCGACTTTTTCAAGCGAATCCACTATCAGGGCTTTTAACGCTTTGGAACCCATTGTCTCGTTGATAAAACGCAGCTCTTTCGGCAGCGCCTGGTTGAAAATAATTCTGCCGACCGAGGTTTTGATAAAGCCGTTTTCCCTAGCCTCGCTGCCAGCCTCGCCGAGTCTAGGCGGGGAGCCTTGGCGAAGCGGGTCAGCGATATCCGCTTTTTTTATCGCGTTTATTTTGAAATTTTTGCGCAGTTTTACTTCGGCCTTAAGATCAACAGCGCCCATCTGATAATTTAAAATCGCTTCTTTCGCGTCGACAAAGCGCGTCCCCTCGCCTTTGGCGCCGGCGGCAATGCGTGTCATATAATAACAGCCAAGAACAATATCCTGCGAAGGAACAACTATGGGCTCGCCGGTTGCCGGCTTCAAGAGGTTTTTGGAAGAAAGCATTATGTCGGTTCCCTCTTTTTGCGCTTCAGGCGTAAGCGGCAAATGCACCGCCATCTGGTCACCGTCAAAATCGGCGTTAAACGCTTTGCAAACCAAAGGATGGACCTGAATCGCCTTGCCTTCAATCAAAATCGGATAAAACGCCTGGATGCTCAAGCGGTGGAGCGTCGGCGCGCGGTTCAAATAAACCACCTTGCCCTTGATAATATCTTCCAAAATGTCCCAAACTTCGCTTGTTTCCTGCTCAATCAGCCGCGCCGCGCTCCTTACATTGTACGCCAGAGCCGCCTCAATCAATTTCCTGATGACAAACGGCTTGAATAATTCCAGCGCCATTTTTTTGGGCAGTCCGCATTGGTTGAGCTTGAGCTCCGGGCCGACGACAATAACCGAGCGGGCCGAATAATCCACCCTCTTGCCCAAGAGATTCTGCCTGAATCTCCCTTGTTTTCCTTTCAGCATGTCCGCCAGGGACTTAAGCTGGCGCTTTTGGCCGGTTGAAGCGATTGTCACCTGTCTGTGCCTTATGCTGTTGTCTATCAAAGCGTCAACCGCTTCCTGCAACATGCGCTTTTCGTTGCGGCAAATGACTTCCGGGGCGCTAAGCTCCACCAGGTGCTTTAAGCGGTTATTGCGGTTTATGACCCTGCGGTACAAATCGTTCAAATCCGAAGTGGCGAATCTTCCGCCGTCCAATTGCACCATCGGCCGCAAATCCGGCGGAATAACTGGCAAAGCGGTCAGGCACATCCATTCCGGCCTTACGCCGGACTTCAGCATTCCCTGCGCCACCCGCAGGCGCTTTAGCAGTTTTTTCTTCTGCGCGAAGCTGTCCGTCTTTTCTGTTTGGGATTTAATCTCGGTTTTCAGTTTTTTTAAATCAACTCGCGTAAGCATTTCCTTGATGGTTTCCGCGCCGGTTCCGGCTTTAAAAACAGCGCCGAATTTCAAGGATAAATTGCGGTATTCAATCTCGGAAATCAATTTATTCGAAAGTATGCTTTTAATTTCGCTTCTGGCCGCCTCTTTTGCCGCTTTTAATTCTTCAAGTCCGCCTTTCGCGGCCGGACCGGCTTTTCCGCCTACGGCGGATCCACCGAAGGTGGATATTTTCGCCTTGTATTCCCTTTCCGCTTCTTTCAGGGCGTCTTCTTTGTTTTTTTCATTCACTTCGGTGATTATATAGGCGGAAAAGTAAACTATTTTTTCCAAATCCTGGACCGACAAATCAAGAACAAGCCCCATGCTGCTCGGCACTCCGCGCAAAAACCAGATATGGCTTACCGGCGCCGCCAGCTTTATATGACCCATTCTTTCGCGCCTGACGCTGGAGCGGGTGACTTCCACGCCGCATTTGTCGCAGACAATGCCTTTGTAGCGGATTCTTTTGTATTTTCCGCAGTAGCATTCCCAGTCCTTTGTCGGGCCGAAAATCCGCTCCGAGAAAAGTCCGTCCGGCTCCGGCCGCTGGGTGCGGTAATTTATGGTTTCCGGCTTCAGCACTTCGCCGAAAGACCAGTTTAAAATTCCTTCCGGACCGGCCAGCACTAATTTTACCGATTTGAAATTTGCTGTTTTGTACATAAACTATCTAAATTTTAAATTTCTAATTTTTAATCAATTTCTAATTATTTAAATTTTAAATTGAAAATTAGGTAATTGAAAATTTAATGAAAATTGGTAATTGGTAATTGAAAATTTTCTAAGCTTTTTTATCCTCTTCGCCTTTCAGCTCAACATTAAGGGCCAGGCTTTTGAGCTCATTGACCAAAACGAAAAACGAGGAAGGTATATAGGGGCTCCTTATCGGCTCGCCTTTGATAATGGACTCGTATGCTTTTGATCTTCCCCAGACATCGTCTGATTTTATCGTTAAAATTTCCTGCAGAGAATATGCCGCGCCGTAGCCCTCAAGCGCCCAGACTTCCATTTCTCCAAAACGCTGCCCTCCGAATTGCGCCTTGCCCCCAAGGGGCTGTTGCGTTATGAGCGAATACGGCCCGATGGAGCGGGTGTGGATTTTATCTTCAACAAGATGGTGCAGTTTCATTATGTAAATTACCCCGACGGTTGTTTTTTCGTTAAACGGCTCTCCGGTGCGGCCGTCAAAAAGCTGTACCTTGCCGTTTTCCGGAATGCCCGCCTTGACCAATTCTTTCTTAATGTCTTCCTCCAAAACCCCGTGGAGCGCGGGACAAGCCACTTTATAGCCGAGTTTTTTCGCGGCCCAGCCAAGATGCGTTTCCAGAATCTGGCCGATATTCATACGGGAAGCGACGCCTAATGGGTTTAAAATAATATCAACAGGAGTGCCGTCGGCCAGATGCGGCAGTTCTTCTTCGGGCAAAATTTTTGAAATCACGCCCTTGTTTCCGTAACGGCCGGCAAGCTTGTCTCCTATGGCTATTTTTCGCAGTTGCGCCACGCTCACTTGAATCATTTTAATCACTCCTGGCGACAATTTGTCTCCCTGTTCGCGGGAAAATATTTTTATGTTCACGACTTTCCCGCGCTCGCCGTGCTGAAGATACAGGGAAGTGTCTTTCACCTCGCGGGCTTTTTCCCCGAAAATTGACCGCAGCAGCCGCTCTTCGGCAGTAAGCTCGCTTTCGCCTTTCGGAGTGATTTTTCCGACCAAAATATCTCCGGGCTTCACTTCGGCGCCTATGCGGATAATTCCTTCTTCATCCAAGTCCTTCAGTTTTTCTTCTCCGACGTTGGGAATGTCGCGGGTAATTATTTCGGGCCCCAATTTCGTGTCCCGAACCTCAATGGAGAAGTCCTCTATGTGGATTGAGGTGAATCTGTCGTCTTTTACCAGGCGCTCCGAAATAATAATCGCGTCTTCAAAATTGGCGCCGCCCCAGCTCATAAATGCCACTGTTAAATTTTGCCCCAAGGCGATTTCACCTTTTTCGGTTGCCGCTCCGTCAGCCAATAATTCTCCCGCGGAAACCATTTGGCCTTTTTCAACCCGCACGGTCTGATTGATGCAGGTTGCCGCGTTGGAGCGAATAAATTTTTTAATTTTAAAAATATCTTTTGTCTTTTTTTTGGCGTTTTCTATCACGATATGATTAGCGTCAACTTCCGCCACTTTGCCGCCGCGCTCCGCGACAATAACCGCTCCGGAGTCAACCGCGACTCTTTTTTCAATGCCGGTTCCGATAATCGCGGATTCGGGCCTAATGCAGGAAACCGCCTGCCTCTGCATATTGGAGCCCATTAGAACTCTCTGGGCGTCGTTATGCTCCAAAAACGGAATCATTGCCGTTGAAACGCTGATTGCCTGCTGGGGAGAAACATCCATATAATCAATTTTTTCTTTTTCAATCAGTCCGGGATTGCCTTTTATCCTGGCTTCAACTTTTTCCTCAATAAAACGGCTTTGTTCGTCAAGCGGCAGCCCGGCAGGGGCTATATTGAATTTTTCTTCCTCTGTCGCGTCAAAATAAACAATTTCATCCGTGACTTTTCCTTTGGTTACTTTGCGGTAGGGCGTTTCCAAAAAACCAAAATCATTAATCACGCTTTGGCAGGCCAAGTACCCCACCAGTCCGATATTCGGGCCTTCGGGCGTCTGTATCGGGCAAATCCGGCCGTAGTGCGATGGATGCACGTCGCGGACTTCAAACCCGGCGTGCTCGCGGGTCAGTCCTCCGGGACCCATCGCGGAAAGGCGCCTTTTGTGCTCAAGCTCCGCCAAAGGGTTGACTTGATCCATAAATTGCGAAAGCTGTGAAGACGCGAAAAATTCCCTAAGCACCGCCACCAGCGGCCGGCTGTTGACCAATTGGACAGGTGAAACGGAGGAAATATCAACCGTGGTCATGCGGTCTTTGATATTCCTTTCCATCCTTGCCAAGCCCAATCGGAACCGCTCCTGAATCAGCTCGCCGGCGCCGCGCACCCTTCTGTTTCCAAGATGGTCTATGTCGTCCGGCTGGCTTTGGAAATTGTTATTTAATAAAATAACTTCTTTTATCGTTTTTACCAGGTCGCTTACCTGAAAAACTCTGTGTTTCGGATCAGTCGGCAGGTTTATGCCCAAGCGCTGGTTGGTTTTATATCTTCCCACCGCTCCCAAATCGTAGCGTTCAAAGTTGAAAAACATTCCTTCCACCAATTGCCGGGCGTTGTCCACTGTGGCCAAGTCGCCGGGCCTGATTCTGCGATAGATTTCAATAATACCCTCTTGATTGTTTTTGGCGATGTCCCGCTTCAGGGTTTCTTCTATAAATTTTATTTTCCCCGTGTCTGCGTCTTTAAACAGATTTAAAATCTCCGCGTTGGAGCCGCGGCCGAAAGCGCGAAGCAAAGAAGTGACGGCAACTTTTCTTTTGCGATCAATGCGCGCGTAAATCGCGCCCGAAGAGTCGGTGTCTATCTCCAGCCACGCCCCGCGGTTTGGGATAATTTTCGCGCCAAAAAATCTCTGGTCTTCTTTTTCACCGGAAATGTGAAAAAAGATTCCTGGAGATTTTATAAGCTGGTTGACAATAACCCTTTCAATCCCATTGATGATAAAAGTGCCGTTTTCGGTCATCAGAGGAAATTCGCCGAAATAACATTCCTGCTCTTTGACGGTGTTGTTTTTCTTGTTCGCCAACCGCGCCTTTACTCTTAAGGGCGCTTCAAAAGAAACGTTTTTTTCAATGGAAGTCGCCTCGTCATATTTTGCCTCGTCCAGATAATAGTCCCTGAGTTCCAATTCCAAATCTTTATTGTAGCTTATAATCGGCCCGAGCTCTTTAAACAACTCTTTAAGCCCATCCTTTATAAACCAATCGTAAGAAGTCCTTTGCGCTTCTATCAAATTGGGCAGGGGCACGGCTTCTTCTTTTTTTTGAAAATATTTGCGCGGCGCCAAATAATTATCAAGGGCTTTTTCTTCTTTTCTTTTTTTGGTCTCGGCCATACTATTTAAAATTTGTAAATTGAAGGTGGTTTTAAAAATGGTCAACTGCGGCAATCGTCTGGATTGGACACCCCCGCCTTTTTGTCTGGCTTCGCCATATCTCGCGTAGCGAGAGAAAAAGATGGGGGTAAAGACAACAAAATAAAAAACGCCAAATAAAACAACTCGGTTTTTTGGTAACCTTAATTTGCTGTTATCTAATTTATTTTAATCATAGGAAAACCTTCTTTTTTGAGCCGGTTTTATGAGCCCAATTTAAAGTTTCGGTGATTGAATTCCCTATTAAGTTAGAGACAAAGCTGCCGGCGCCGGAAAGCAAATAAATTCTGAAATTATCCGATTTTTTCAGTTTAGCACGGCTGAAAATTTTGTCAAGTCCGGCTATCAGCTTATCGGCCAAATCCTTTTTATGGGACCCTTTTAGCCGAGCCGATATTTTATCGCCTTTTTTGAGTATAATTTCAAAAGTGGCATTATCGTCGTTAAGTTTTATGAATAATTTTATCATATTTGATAAGCCCAATAAATGTTTTCCTTGCGGAAAAACTAATTTTATTATATCCTAAAGAATAAGCAGCAGTAAGGTAATAAATCCAAATACCAAAGCTCAAATGTCAAATCAATGTCAAATGACTAAATTCCAAATTTATAATTTTTGACATTTGTCCCGAGTACTCGGGATTGAATTGACATTTGCCTGCCCGCCATTGCCATTAACCTTGTTAATAATTTTTAAACTTCTTTAACTAATTAAAGCAAGAAAAAAATAAAATTCGCGCGATAGACTTTGGCAGGCGGGGATTTTGAAATTTTGGTTTAAGTAAATATTCTTAATTCGTAAATCTTTTTAAATTATGATTCTCTTCTTCGTTATTCCTTTAATCGCTGTTATCACCGCCCAAATCATAAAAGCGGCCCTGATGACTGCTAAAACCGGCGTTTTTGATAAAAGTTATTTTTTGAAACATGGTCGCACGCCCTCTTCTCATACCGCTTTAGCAACTTCTCTTCTGACTGTGGTTTTTTGGCATGAAGGAATTTATTCTTCGGCTTTCGCCATCAGCATGGCTTTAACCTTTATCGTTATAGACGACGCGGTGCGGTTCAGGTTTTATCTTGGCCAGCAGGCAAAAGCCATAAACCGGCTTGTCCAAGAACTTCCTGCGGAAAAAGCGGCTCAATATCCCCGCCTCCACGAAACTTTAGGTCATTATCCTCACGAAGTTTTAGCCGGAGCGCTTTACGGCATCGGTGTTGCTTTGCTGCTTATAAAAATTTTATAATAATTTTTTCAGGCCTTTGGCAAATTTGATCAGATGATAAAGTTCCCGCTGAAAAACAAAATCCATTGCTTTGGGGTAGGTTAATTCTTTTCCGCCGAAACCGGTTTTAAACTTAGTAATTCCCTGCCATTTCGACTTATAATTAACCGCATCTAAGTTTTGGTCTTTGGTCTTTGGTTTTTGGTTTTTTATGCTGATTCCCCAGAAATCGTATTCTTCGCAGCCCGTTTCGCGGGCATTTTTTATTTGCTCCCATTGCAGGAGATGCGGCGCCATAAAATTGCGATTTTCGTCAGAAGACGCGCCGTGAATATAGACGGCGCGCGAGCCAAAAAAAATAACAATATTCGCTGATAAGGACTTGTTTTCGTATTCGGCGAAAAACAGCTTGATGGTAAACCGATTTGAGTGATTTCCATCTTTTGACTCAAATTTATCCAACCCTCCTACTCCGCCGGCTGGCGGATACTGGAGGGCAAGCATTTTCCGGTAATATTCTTTAGGGTGTATTTTAAACCCGTCTCGCCCGGATGTTTCTTTGGCAAGTTGCCAGAATTTTTCAAAATCCGCTTCAAAAGTATTTTTATCAGATATTCTAATCTTCACGCCGCGCTTTTCGGCTAATTTTATGTTATAGCGCGTTTTTTGCTTCATCTCCGCCAATAATTGCTCTTCGGATTTGGTTATGTCTAAAATTAAAGTGCTGCGCGGCTGGATATTGGATGCCGTCCACTTGGAAACCAGGTTTCCAAGTCCACTTGGAAACCTGGTTTCCAAGTATATTCCCGCTTCCTTTCCCGGTTCCCATCGCAAAAAAACCGATTTTTCCTTTTTGCTGATTTCTTTGATTTTTTTTAAAAATAATTCCAAAGTTTTGGAATTTGGGATTTGTAATTTGTCCCTCAACTCTGCTCGGGATGGTGAGCCCGTTGAACCATTTGGAATTTGCTTGTCCGCCGAAGTGTTTGCGAAAACGGAGGCTTTGGAATTTGGAATTTTCAAAATCGGTCCTCTCGGACAATATAAATAATTTTTACCCAGCGGAAGTTCGTGCCTGATTACTAAAGTAACGGCTAAAATTTCTTCGTTATCGCCAACATCTCCTATCCGCCAGATTTTTCTGCCGAAGGACTCCTGGAAATTTCCCCATTCCCAGGACTGCAAAAACTCGCCCTTATTTTCAAGGACGAAATCGTTCCATTTTCGCCGATCCAAATTATTAACTTCTTTAATCTCCATAAATTAGCTCTTAAGTTTTTCACTCACATTTTTTATTTAGTATGGTAATACATATTACCATACTACTTATTTTTTAGAACCCTTATTACTTGAAAGTAAGTTAAATAACAAAAAATGCAGGGGGTATTTTTGCTTGATCCAATTAAAACTATATGGCTCGTTTTTAATTGTTTTTGAAGAATTACTAAACCGCCGACCCACTTCTTTTTTAAACCCATTTACCGCCTTTTCATATCCGCCAAAGCCGGAAGTAAGCCATCTTTGAACTCGTCCAATCGTATCTTTTCCTACTTTTAAATCCGCAGCAATATTATCGTATGATTCGCCTTCCAGTAATCGCTTTGCTATTTCAATCCGTCGTGCCAACATTATTGCCTCACTTTCGCTTAATAAGTCCTTGAAAAAATGCTTTGTTTCTTCTCTTGTTTCCAGTTGCGCGATTGATGTCCACAACAAATCCAAATATTTCATTTTAGAATCGGAATCCAAAGCACGTGGATTAACTTTGCTCATATTTTTGAAAATAGTTTAATAGTATGATAATACATATTACCATACTATTTAAGTAAAGCAAAAATCTTTATCTATTTTACAAAACCGCTTCCTCATCAATCGAAAAATATTTTCACTCGGCATCAATCGTCGCTTGGCAGCCGATGGGAATAACTTTTACAATTTAAAACATTACAATCCTGTCGGAATATCAATAAAAACATTTTCTGTCCGGAATTTTTTGGCGATAACTTTAGATAAAGCTTTCAGTCCGATTGTTTCAGTGGCGTAATGGCCAGCAAAAATCACATTGAACTTCGCGTCTTTTGCCAAAGAATAAACATCAATCGCTTCTCCGCTTAAATACAAATCCACATTTGAATCGAAAGCTTCAAAAAATGATTCATGTCCACCTCCACCGCTACACACTGCAATAGTTTTTATTTTTTCCTTGCCAAACGGCAAAATAACGCATTTTGTGCCAAGCTCTATTTTCAACTTTTCCGCCGCGAATTTAATCGTAATGGGTTTCTTGCACTCGCCGACCCAACCAATATTAAAATTTCCGTACTTGAAAAATTCTTTTTTTATTTTCGCGCCGAGCAATTTTAAAAGCTGTGCGTTATTCCCTACTACTTTATGTTTATCTAAAGGTAAATGAGAAACGTAAAGCGAAATTCCATTATTATTCAATAAATCAATTCTTTCTTTATTCCATTTGGTTTGGGAAGGATTGGCGCTTTTCCAAAAAAGTCCATGATGAACTATAACCATATCCGATTTTTCGCTAATCGCTTTTTTAAAAGCATCAATACTCGCATTGACCGCGAATACCATTTTTTTAACCTCGGCATTACCTTCAACTTGCAAACCGTTCCAAGAACCATCTTCGACTTTTCCAGTTTCTAAATATTGATCTAAAAATTTCACAATGTCTTTTAATTTTGGCATAAATTTTAATTATTTGATATTAAAATAAACCGTCCGAAAAATCACTCTGCCATACATTATATTATCCTCTACCTCATGCGCCTTGCCCAGTTTCTCAAGTTCGGAAATATCGAAATTATCCGGAATTTTCAGCGCAATTTTTGAAAAATTTAGGAAAGCCAGTTTTAAAACATCATTTCCGTCCGGTCTAAAATCCGAAAGCTTAAAACTTTTCAAATTTTCACGCTTTGGTCCGCCCCAGGAAGGATCAAGAAAAATCCCTTCTGCTTTGATTTTTGGCGCTTCGCAAAAAAAATCGCCGCAGATAAATTCAATTTTTTCTTCCACTCCGTAAACCCTTGCGTTGTGCCGCGCCATTTCCAATCTTTTTTCGTCCTTTTCTATGGCATAAACCTTTGCCCCAGCTCGCGCGAAAGCAATAGCGTTGGCGCCAATTCCGCAAAATCCATCAACTACGCTTTTACAATTCATTTTTTCAACTTGATGCAAAGCAATATTTTCGGGAGTCGCGGAATACAATCCTTCTTCGTCTATCTGTATTCCCTCGTCAAAACGGGAAAATAAATCGTATCTTCTGTCCCAATATTTTTGCAACTCGTCGCCAAGCGGACATTTGGTTTCAATCATAATAATTTAATTTTGACATATCAACTGAATTTTTATGCTATAGCAATAAATTTCAGTAGGTAAATTTTATTTCTTCCCCAAATTCTTCAGCGCGAGGCGCACTTTTTCCGCGGCGTCGCTTATGTCTTCGGGAACTTTTTCCAGGGCGGAAAGCGCTTGAGCCCGGCTGTAGCCCAAGCTCATCAGCGCTTCAACCGCGTCAAACAAGTCAGAAGTTTCTTCAGCGGTTTTGCCGGAAGATTTTATTTTTGAAGCAAGCTCCAAAACCACGCGTTCCGCGGTTTTTTTGCCCACGCCGGAAACCTTTGTCAGGAGAGAAACATCTTTTTGGGCAATCGCCGCTTTCAGCGAGTTAAGCGGCGCGATGTTTAAAATTCCCATGGCGGATTTGGGTCCGATTCCGGTAACCGAAAAAAGCAACTCAAACATTTCCAGCTCTTCAAAATTGGAAAATCCGTAAAGCCGCTCATCGTCTTCGCGGACATAATGATGGGTGAAAAATTCCGCCATATCTCCGATTTTTAACTTCGCAATATCCTGCCCGAGTATAAAAATCTTATAACCAATACCCTCAACGACGATAATGACAAAATCTTCTTCTTTTAATTTAATTGTGCCCTTGAGATAGGAAATCATAAAATGGTATTTAGTATTAAGTATCTCGTATTTCGTATTTCGTATAAATTTAAATTACCCAAATACCAAATACTTATATACAAAATACTAATCTTATTCTACCCCCTCTTGACCAACTTTACAACTTATGTTAGATTTTCCTTATCGTAACATTGAATATTAATAAAAGAGTTAATGTATTGAATAATTTCTGAATTTTAAAATTAAAACATTAGAAATTGTTTACCCCGTTTAGAAATCCCAAAATGAAATTTTCTATTAAATAAGATACACGCGGGGATAAAACATTTTTAAACCCGTAGAAGTTTTATTAAGATTTCTAACGGGGTTTAGAAATTAGAAATTAGAAATTAGAAATTTTTAATCTATGCCAATTACCAAATCGGCTCAAAAAGCATTGCGGCAGAATATCAAACGCCGCCTGCAGAATGCGGCGGCAAAAAACAAAGTCAGAACGCTGGCCAAAAAACTAAAGAAAGCGGTTGCCGAAAAAAACGCGGAAGAAGCTAAAAAAACTTTAGTCCTAGCGACAAAAACCATAGATAAAGCGGTCAAAACCGGCGTTTTGAAAAAGAACACGGCAAGCCGCAAAAAATCAAACCTGGCAAAACTGGTGAATGCTCTTTTGAAATAATTATTATTTATTGCGCCGAATTTTAGAAACTAAGTTTCCAGTGGAAACTTAGTTTTTTTGGTTTAAGCGGATTTAAATCAAATTTCCCACTTCAATAATAATCATTTCCAAGGCCGCTTCAGCGCCAAGCCGGCCTTTTTTGATTAAAAAATCAAATCGCAAAAATCTTTTATAAACTTTTTTTAAATATTCCAGATCAAACGCTTTTGCCTGCGAAACGGTTTTATTTACCACATAGGGGTGGAGCTTGAGCGTTTCGGCGATTTGCGGCGCGCTGGCGCTTTTTTCTCTTGCGATTACGTCTTTTACCTTTAAAAGATTGCGGAACTGATAAACAAACATTGTTAATAAATAAAGCGGCGCTTCGCCTCTTTCCAAATGCCCGGCCAGCAATTTCAAGGCCGTTTTTTTATCGCGCCGCGCCAAAGCGTCAATCGTGGAAAAAACATTGGTCGGCAAATCGCTCTTTACGAGCGCCTCAATGTCGTTTTCGTTGATGGTCGTCGCGCCCTTATCGCCATTTTTAAATAAAATCAATTTTTCAAGTTCCTGCTCCATGCGCCACAAATCGCTGCCGACAAAAAGCGCCAGCGTTTGCTCCGCCCTCGGGCTTATTTTCACTTTTTCTTTGCCTAATTTATCCGCGATCCATTTTTGGACCAGAGCCGGGCTTAAAAGCTCAAAGTGAAAAACTTTGGCGATTTTTGCCAGAGACAAAAACTCTTTATTCTTTTTGCCTATTTCCCGCGGCTCAAAAAAAATGAAATCCGCCGCGGTTTTGCCTTTTTTGCCGTAAGAAATTATAAAGTCCTTGATTTCTTTTTGCGCGGCGGCTTCGCCTGCGCCGAACAAATTCTTCACAACTATCATTCTTGCCGGAGATAAAAACCCCGCGGCTTGGCTGGCCGCTTTTATTTTCCCGGGGCTGAATTCTTCGGCTTCGGAATCCGCGTCAAAAATGCTCAAATTCATTCCACTTGAATCCTTTTTGCGGAATTCGCCGATGATTTCGTTTAATTTTTCTCTGGCGCGGAAACTATCCGCGCCGTGGATTATGTAAAGCATAAATTCGCGCGACCCGCGCTCTTCTTATTCTATCAAAAATCCGCCTTTGTTGAAAGCCGGATTGGAAAATTAAACGCTTTTGATTATTTATGCTTAAAAAAAGAGGGTATGGACTTGCCGGTTTTATAGATCTCGTAAAAAATTATCGCGGCGGCTGATGCCACATTCAATGATTCTATTTCGCCGCCCATTTCTATTTTTATAAAACGATCGGATATAGCAAGAATTTTTTTATCCACTCCTCGGGTTTCGCTACCCAGCGCCAGACAGAATAATTTTTCGCCTTTTAAAATGCCAATGCTTTCGGATTCTTCCAGGCGCGTGGAAAAGACCTTCATTGCCCGCTTGATTTTGGAAAGAAGCGCGCGCTTCATATCAAACCCAATATTGACTTTGAAAATCGCGTCTCGGGCGGCTTGGATAGTTTTGTGATTGAAAACATCAGCCGAATACTCGTCCACCACGATGTTTTTCAGATTAAACGCCAAAGCCGACCGTAAAATTGTGCCCAGATTTCCCGGGTCGCTGATTCCGTTTAAATACACGACAGGTATAGTAAAATCTATTTTTCTCTCGGGTTTGGAATAAATAGCGGCGATTCCCGGCGCGGTTTCCAAATCGGAAAAAGATTCGTTGACTTTTTCGCCAATAACATAATATTCGCTCACTCCGGCGCTTTTCAGGATAAAATCAAATTTTTTCCGGTTTTTTTCAATAAAACTTTGGGTAACAAAAAGCGACTCAAAAACGAATCCGCTTTTGGCTGCGTCGGCGATAATCGTGGCGTTTTCCACGAAAAATTTTCCGAACTGGTCGCGGTATTTGCTTTTTTTGAGCTTTTTCAAAAACTTTATTTTTTCATTGTCTCGACTTGTGATTTCCAAAACATTCACCCCGTTAGAAATATTGTTTTTCTCCATTTTTATGATTGTTATTGCTAAACCCCTCGTTAGAATTTAGATTTCTAACGGGGTTCATTGTTTTTTCTCCTCTTTTTTAGTTGTTTTTCATTTATTTCCATTATACCAGATTTGGCGGGTTTTCCAAATTAGCCGCGATTAAAATAAAAAAACCGCCGATTTGGCGATATAAAAAAATGCCCTGATTAAGAGCATGTAATTTTATAATTCCTCCTCTGAAATTACTTTAATTCCGTTTTTTTTGAGTAGCGCGGTTGTTACGCCATCGCCTTTTATAACTGTGCCGGAAAAATTTCCATCGTAAATTTGTCCAACACCGCAAGACGGACTTCGCTGCTTAAAGATCGCTTCTTTTATCCCCAACAACTCGGCTATTTTTAAAACCTCTTTGGCACCGCGATTAAAGTTTCTGGTAATGTCTTCCCCTGATTCCTTATAAATCCTTCCTTTCCGCTGTCTCGCGCGCTTTCGAGGCGTAGGCAATCCACCTAATTGTTCCGGACAAACCGGAATTAAAATTTCTCGTCTTGTCAATTCTATGATTTTCTCGTTTCGGTTATTTTTGCCGTTATCTTTGCAATTTATTCCTAATAAGCAAGCGCTACATAGTTTTATTGTTTTCATTTTTAAATCTCCTCTATTATCAGTTTATATGATTATAAATAAAAGTAAAGACTATAATCGGAAAATCCGACTTCCGAAGTTTTTAAAGTTTATTCAGCTTCTTTATACTGTTCCGAATACCATGCAGGCGCGCAGGAAATGAACATTATCGCGTTTCCTTCCCAAAAAAATTTTTCCCCTGGTTCAATTAGGATTAGATCACCCTCGCTAAACTTAATTTTCTTACCTTCAATAACTGCCTTACCCGAACCGTTGATAATATAAGCCAATTCCTTGCATTTTAAATTTACCACTCGCCCCTTTTCCGGATACCGGCCGTTAAGTTCAATAACCGCGCCATTAATATCTTTATCGTCTAAAGGATATTCAATTGCTGTGCAAGTATCGCTATTTTTAAATATTTTTGTTTGATTTTTGCTGAGAAATTTCATATTGATATTTTAATTTTTAAACTAACTTTTTTTCACCTTAAACATTTTTCTTATTCCACCATTCGCGCGAATTAGAGATAG
>Ga0180732_1001050_pt1 | contig 18627 bp, 18 predicted proteins | sample KR11_01MetaG_FD_148674 | JGI IMG/M metagenome (GOLD analysis project Ga0180732, IMG submission 148674) | Groundwater microbial communities from the Olkiluoto Island deep subsurface site, Finland - KR11_0.1 MetaG | ecosystem: Environmental > Aquatic > Deep subsurface > Groundwater | place...
AATAATAATAAAACATAAACCTTCAATATGTACCGTAGGAACTACGGGAATTTACGACCGTCAAGGACTTTCAATAAAGAGCCGATGCAGCGGTACGCTCCGTGGCTTTAGCCCGGAGTAGTTCACAAAAGGGCTTATTTGCATTCAAAAGGTATTAATTTTATTCTATTCCTTGAAAAATAATCCTTTGTGATTGTCAGGCAGCCGGAAAGGGCAACGGGGCTGACTGGCCCTTTTCGTCGGCTGCCATCTGCGCATGGGTAAGGCAGATGTGGACTTTTTCCACTGTTTTTTTGGATAGGATACCACCACAACATCCCAACCCGCTTGTCTATTAATCGACAAACTTTCATATTAATTTAATAGTATTTAATATTTACGGTCAGACACGTCTAAAATAAATTTAACCTAAATATTAAATTTAAAACTTTCGTAGTAAAAATATAACGTTCAAACTCATAATCCAGTGATTCGAAAAAAAGATAATCTTATATAATATTAAGATAACAGTATTATTGATATGCAAAACCCCGGTTTCCTTGAAAAGATATTTGGCAATACAGCGCAGCTGACTGTTCTGGAATATTTGCTTAACAATAAAGACAACGATACCTATCTTTCCGGGATCGCGGCAGATACCGGCCTATCACATTCCACAGTATCCAGGGTCATTGAACCACTTCTGGAAATAGATCTGATAACCGAGAAGCCGCTTGGAAAACAGATAAGGCTTTTCAGGTTGAATCAGGACAACGAACTCACAAAATACCTGCTAAAATTCAAGGATGGACTGAAGCATATTATTGATCGGGGGGTAAATAATGAACAGAGATGCCATAGATGACAGGATCCTTCAACTGATGAAGAAGGATAGTAATATTTCAAATATTGAGATGTCAAGGATAATTGGCATTCCGGAAAATGAAATTGCAGCGCGGATACTGAACATTTCGGATACCAGGCCAATAATTCTGATAGTTGACGATGACATGGATTCGCTCCTGCCTTTGAAGCGATCACTTGAACGTGAGAATTACAAAGTTGTCGAAGCATACAGCGGCAGGGATGCACTCCAGAAAGCAACAGCAGAGACGCCTGATGTAATACTTCTCGACCTTATGATGCCGGGAATGGACGGTTATGATGTGTGTAACCGGTTAAAAACAGAAATGACCTTAAAGAACACACAGATCATCATGCTGACAGCAAGAGATGATGTCGGAGATAAAGTCAGGGGTCTTGAACTCGGCGCCGATGACTATGTAACAAAACCTTTCAATCTAAGTGAATTAAAAGCCCGCATAAAAGCTGCGCTACGAAGAACAAGCAATTTATGATCTTTGTGGTGGATATGTGAGAATACGATCAGAAATTATCATTTTTTTTCTTTTGATATCTGTGATCCCGCTTTCCATTGTAGCTTATATCTCCTATGATAGCAGCAAAGAAGCCATCAGTGGATCAGTGATGGAAAAACTTCTCGGGGCGACAGAAAATACCGGGAATGCCATTGATAACTGGATGGCTGCGAGAAAAGACGACATACGAGTTATCTCACAGTCCAGGATACTTGTGTGTACGGACAAAAAACAGCTCCGTGAGTACCTTGATACTTTTGAGAGAGAATACAGGGGAGTATACCGGGAATTTTTCATACTTGATCTTAATGGAAGTATCATTTTTTCGACCCTGGATAGAAAAGGAAATGCTGGCAATGAACGTTATTTCACCGAGGCTGCAAATGGAAAACTGTATGTGTCCGATGTTTCTCTTTCTGAAATTACGGGCTATTCAGAAATGATAATAGCAAACCCTGTCAAAAACAACGGCACTATAACGGGAATAATGGCAGCAAGGGTCAGCCTTGAGAACCTGTACAGGATAATCGAAAACATAGATGTCGGGAAATCAGGGGAGGTTTTTATCGTCAATAAGGACGGGAACATCATATTTCACAAGAACAGGTCGATGATACTGCTTCACAGCATCCCTGACAATCATGCTGTCAGGGAAGTGACATATGAAAAGAACGGGATAGACGAATATGTCAACTATAAGGGCGAAAAAGTGCTTGGTTCCTATTACTGGCTTCCTCTTTACAGGTGGGGGCTCATCGTGGAGGAGAAAACAGATGAGGCTTACACCGGAGTTGTGGCCCTTGGACGGTTAATGGTAACCGTATCTTTTTTTGCGATTATAGGAGTGGTCTTCCTGGCTCTGGTCATTTCAAGGAGACTCACAGAACCCATAAAATCCCTTGAAAACGGGGCTCTCGGTCTTGTAAAAGGAAACTTTAGACCGATACCTGTAACTTCCAGAAATGAGATCGGACATCTGACAGAGATATTAAACCAGACAGCCTCAGAACTACTCTTCATACGAAAAAAGCTTGAGGATAGAATTCAACTTGCAAACCATGACCTTGAAAAAAAGAACCAGGAACTCATTGAGGCGAATGAAGGGCTGAAAAAGCTAGATGAGATGAAATCCGAATTTATCTCTCTTGTATCTCATGAACTCAAGACGCCTCTTTCGACAATAAAAGTCTCAGCCGAATATCTCGAGTCAGATGATAATGCCGACCCATTTGAGCGAAAAGAAATGCTCAGGATCATTATAAGAAATATCGACAGGCAGACGCGGATGATAAACGAGATCCTTGACCTTTCAAAGATAGAAGCTGGTAAGATGGAGTTCCAGTTCGAAAATGTAGACATGCGTGAAACTGTGAATTCGGTCATTGAAAATATCGGACAGCTTGCCATGAAAAAGAAAATTACAATATCTCTTGATATTCCGGATTCTCTCCCGCAGTTTATTGCCGATAAAGAAAAGCTTATAATCGTTCTTAACAATCTTGCTGGGAATGCATTAAAATTCACACCCGTTGGTGGAAGCATAATCATATCGGCTAAAGACCTGGGAGATAGTATAGAGGTCAGGATGAAAGACACAGGTATAGGGATTGAGAAAGAAAAATTGGAGAAGATATTTGACAAATTCTACCAGGTGGACAGCACATCAAGGAGAAAAATAGGCGGGTGCGGTCTGGGGCTTTCTATAGCGAGCGGTATTATCCGGGCGCACGGAAGCCAGATACATGTTGAGAGCGAAACAGGTGGCGGCAGCACTTTCAGTTTCAGGTTGAAAAAGGCGGAACCATGAATAAATATTATGTTATCTTGTTGGTGCTTGTGCTATTCTTGGGACTTGCGTTCTATGAGATGACCCCGCAAGAAAAAACGATATATGTTGTATCCATGACAGCGAATGAGATGTCAGGAGCATTGAAGAACGGAACAATTGATGGTTTTATTTCCTGGGAACCCTTTCCGACAAAAGCGGCATTTGATGGCTATGGAAAGTCTCTTATCAATTCAAAAGACGCATGGGAAAACCATCCTTCGTGCTCGCTTGCACTCTCCGAAGACATAAAAGATGAAAATACAAAAATAGCCATTGTGTGGGCGCTTGTTAAAGGCACGAGATTTATCAACGACCCTGCCAACCGGGAAAAAGTATTGGGATACGGGGGAGAGTTTTCAGGACTTGATAGGGAATTGGTCTCACTCGCTATCAATAATACGCAGTATGTCGAATTTCCTGACATCGACCAGACAAAAGAGGGATTGAAGATACTTTATGAAGCGGGGGCGCTAAAAAATAGCATGGATTCAATTGGATATAAAGATGTTGATGATTTCCTGGAAAATTTTTTCATAGATAAATATTATACTGAGGTAAGGCAGAGGCTAGATGAAAACCCTGACTGGACGCCTGCTGCTGTTAATGAAAGCATAAGGTTCGGATATATTGATGGCAATATACACTATCTTGCGATATATGTAGCCCAAAAAGAAGGCTATTTTGAAAAAACAGGTCTTGTCCCGGGGAAAAACATCCAGTTCACAGGATACAGGAATGGAAAGGCAATATTAGATGCTTTCAAACACAGGGAAGTAGATGCAGCAGAACTTGGTACGACCGTGATATTAAAGTTCAAGATAGATGATAATGGAAGGGTCGCTGTAATAAGCGGAGTGAATACAGGCGGCTCTTCGCTTGTGGTCAGGGCGGATTCTGGCATAATGACTCTCGGTGACCTTAATGGACGCAGGATAGCAACTACGGGTTTTGGCACCTGCCAGGATACCATAATGAGAAAGATGTTCGAGGGGTTTGAAATAAAGACGGGCTAATAGGTCTTTGCCATTATTGCCATATTTTCAGTTTTATTCCCGCATACAGGGCACTTCTCCGCGCCGCGTCCGAGTTCTCCTTCCGGGATACCGAGTATTCCCGCGCCCACTGTTTCTTCCATCGAAAGCCCGCATTCCCGTTCGCCGCACCATGCTATCCTTGCTATTCCATCCTGGATATTTTCTTTCACTTCTTCAAGGGTATTGCAGTCTTTTATTCGTCCTCTCAGTGATGTTGCGGCTTTTTCAAACAGGCTTTCATTGATAGCCTGAAAGCGTTTTCTTACCTCTTCCACGATATTAGCAAGCGGGGCTGTTTCCTTTTTCCCGTTGTCTCTCCTTACGATCGTTGCTACGTTGTTTTTCAGGTCGCGCGGACCAATTTCCACGCGCACAGGCACTCCTTTCATCTCCCACTTGTAATACTTGGCCCCCGGGCGCTCATCGCTTGTGTCAAGAGTTGTGCGGATACCATCTTTTTTCAGTAATTCTGCAACATCGCTGCACGCTTTTATTATGTCTTCACTATTTCCGAATATTATCGGGATAACCACGACCTGAACGGGCGCAACTTCAGGAGGGAACACCAGACCCTTATCGTCCCCATGAATGGAAATAAGCGCTGCAATGCTGCGCTCTGAGATGCCGTAGCAGGTCTGGTGTGCGTAAATCTGCTCGCCGCTTAAGTCTTCGTATTTTATGTCAAATGTCTTTGCAAAGTTACTTCCGAGATGATGCGCCGTGCCTATCTGAAGCGTCTTTCCGTCCGGCATCAGCGTGTCCACAGCCATTGTGTAGTCAGCGCCCGGGAACTTATCCCAGTCAGGGCGCTTTGAGACTACCGTTGGTATTGCAAGTCTTCTGTAGAACTCCTGGTATAAGCGTGTGGCTTCCTTCACCTGTTCTGCCGCCTCATCCCACGTGGCATGCACAGTATGCGCCTCCTTGAATGAAGTTATCTCGCGAAGGCGGATAAGGGGGCGGGTGTGTTTTGTTTCATACCTGAACGTATTAACGATCTGGTAGATCCTGATGGGAAGGTCTGCATGTGAGCGCACCCAGACCTTATACATTGGATATATTGCAGTTTCGGATGTCGGTCTCAAAGCAAGTTTGACATCAAGCTCGTTCTTGCCCCCATGGGTGACCCAGTACACTTCGTTCTCAAAGCCTTTGATGTGTTCAGCTTCCTTCATGAACTCATTCTCAGGGATCAGGAGTGGAAAAAGCGCTTCCTGATGATCTTTATCAAGCAGTTCGCGGATGATGGCATAAGTACGCTTGCGCACATCAAAGCCAAAGGGGAACCAGACATAGAGTCCCTTTACCGGGTAGCGCACGTCCATTATCTCCCCCATAATGAGAAGTTCGTTATACCATTCACTGAAATTGGATTTTGAGGGAAGCGCTGCTTTTTTTTCTTCTGTTTGCTTTTCTGCCATGAACGTCACCTGGATGCTAATATTGTCTTAAAGGTCTTAAAGGCTATAATTAATTTGTTGTTTTCCTATTCTAAAATAATTATGGATAACGAAAGAAGAGAGAGTGTAGATTGTCGGTTATGAAAAACTGCTATCCAGGTATGTACCAATAGAAGCCGATTTTACTGAGTTGCATGAGAAAACGGATATTACTAGATAGTTAGCATTTGGAATACTGCCGCGAAAAGACGGCCTGCACCAAGTCAGTTTTGAATTATTATCTTTACCGGCCGCAGATGGGGTTAGATGTGGGCTGCTTCTTGATCTGGGCAGGAGGGGCTTTGATGTGGTTAATGTGGCCAGGACGGTAACGTGGCTCCAAACACCCGGAGATCATGACGAAACTCAAAGCAGCATATTACAGCAGGACGCGAACCGTAGAGAAGGGAGCCGTTAGGAGGCAGATAATAGCACAGATTCGGGCGAAATACGGGCAAAATGACTAAGAACTGCCCCCTATAATATAATAAGGAACTCTTATGCATATACAACTATGAAAAAGCACAAGACTATAGATATCAATGAACCGAATGAGAGATTTTGTGATGAATTAAATGGGGCTTCAGATGTAAGAATCCTTTCACTTATTCTTCATCTATATATAGAGTATTATCTAAATGAGTTGATTAAATTAAAATTTGATGAAGTTCCCAATGAGAATAAAGATCGTATTAAAGAGCTTGTATACCTCGACCTTGAAGGTAATGAAAGCGACTATGATGTTCCATGGGGGGAGCATGAGAATGATTATTTTTCTCAACTTCATGTTTGTGGAACTTCGACTATAATAGTGTTACAACAGATGATATGAGGTTTAAGTGATTGAAATATGCAAAAACACAGCGTGCGCCCGATTTAATTTTATAACGAGCCTTAATTTTAATTTATATGCTGCGTTCTCTGCCGCCATCTCATATTACTATATCCAGATACCAGGGGACTTTCGCAGGATAGAGCAGGATGACAGAAACGATGCTAATAATAAAAATCTTCCAATTCCATTTCTCTCAAATCTTCTATCTACTGCAAGGCGCGCGATTTTCATGCATGGATATTTTTGGTAACTACAATCATAACCGTCACCTTGATTGACAACTCTGACATCCAAAGTGTCAGCGGCTAATGAAACGAACCCAACTAAACTTTCTTTCCAACGGCACAAATAACTCATACTTATCAAAGCATCTTGATCTATTAGAGCATGATTTTTTAGGAAATCATTTAAATCTTCACTTGAATAATTAAAAGAATTAAGGTCATGCCCTTTAGTTAATGGAATTATCTGAAGGTCATCATAAGGGATTTGAGCCATCAACCTTTAAAATTTATGAGTTTTGTAGATATGAGTGGCTTCTTTGAACATGGCTATTTGCTCTTTAGTGACTTTTGGATTCTTTTCATTCTCCCAGAAGTCTTCTGCGTCCTTCCCTTCAAGGACTAATCCTAACTCAATTGGTTTCGCCATTTTTGTTCATCCCTATTTTCCACAAACACATATACGACATTATAAGAATAATTTTATCTCACATTATCTTATAATAACATTATATGTTATTATGATAAACATGTATATACTTGTCGGTTATGTCATCCTGTTGTCAGCATATGTCATCTTTTGCTCTGATAAGCTTTAATAGGTTGCATTTATTTAGCCTTAATCATTGTTCTTTTTCATGAGAACTTATGGGAACAAAGGCATTATTATGTAATAATAATATTTTGAAAAATCGTGGGTGTAAAATCTTTTGGGGTTAGAATCCAAAAAATCAGATGAAAGCTTTTAGTCGCACCTCTCTTGGGTGCAACCGCATATGAAACGGCGCCGCGATCACAACGAGGAACACGGATGACGCGGATTGCGCGGATTTTCACGGATCCGTGGGCATCCGCGTCGACTGTCACGCCAGTCGATTGCGTGCACACGCATGCCAGTGCGCTGGCATACGTGGACGTGTACGCCGCGCGCAATCCGTGTTCTATTTTATGATAGCTCCCCAACACCAAACTTTTTGACAGTATCGAAAAATCACATACTCCATCTCCCATCCACAGGAAAGCGCTCGTTTATCCACATCAGCACTTTGCCCATATAGATGATCCTGTACTTCCTTGAAAGCACAGGCACATCCCCGAAAAACTCCGAGCGCACCATCTCAATTTTCAGAATATCACGCCGCGTCTCAAGTTTATGCTCCCGCAGGATTTTCCCGATAGGGATATCGGCGCGCATCAGGTCGCTCCTGACCTCCTGCGGCATCCTTTTGATGGCAGACTGGGACTTTGCAAGCACATATACAACACCGTCCGCGCTCAATGTCACAAGCCTGGAATTGACCTCATCTCCATCTTCTATTTCCAGAAGCCCAGCAATATCCGGGGTGGCTTTTATAACACTCTGCTCCAGCGTACTTACAGTAACTGCTTTACCCGTGAGCAGCTCAAGCAGAAGCGTGACCGAACCGTCAGTTCCAGCACAGATGCGAAGGCAGGCAGGGATGTCCTGTCTGTTAAGCGCATCCCACAAATTCAGTCTCCCTGCACATTTTTCTTGGCTTTCTTGAGGCGTTCTTTGGCTGTATAACCTGTCGCCTCTTCGAGAAATACCCTGTAACGCTTATTGGTATCCATAATTACATCGTCGGTCGCTCCCTTGTTGGCCTCGGTTTCCACGCAAAGCCTCTTATTGTCAATAACTATTGTCAGCCGTGCAAGCGCCCCGTAACTTATCTTAAGTCTATCGTTCTCCTCTTTTATTTCGGCAGGATAATTCTTAGCTAAAAGTTCGCGGATGCGCGAAATATCCTGGGAAAAACCTCGTTTGAATGCATATTCCTGAATAATATCACCTTTCTACCACTTATGTTCACCTGAGATTAAAAGATTACGTGTTCAGACGAATTCCGCATCATTTGAAACCTTCACTCCAAGGATATGCCCGTCGTACCCATTGATCTCAATGGTATCGCGTACTCCGGATAACTCCCATACAGGGAAGTGAATAAGCTCCATCTCAGTCTTAATATCCGCAGATTCTGGCGCAAATACTTTCTGCTCGAATATGATCGTATCGCCTATCATCTCATTGAGCCTGACATCTTTTGTGTTCTCTCTGATGACATCATCCATTGCTTTATTTAAAGCATCCATCTTCTCGACAACGGGCTGCTTTATCTCGTAGTGCTGGGTCGGGACAAAAGTATTATCCTGTATGTCCTTACATTTGCCAAAGTAATTTTCACCTGTAATGGCATTGACATAACCTTCGCCCTCGCCTTTTAAATCTACCATTTTGGACTTGAACTTTTTCTGGGTATTGAACGAATACCTGTAATACCATACAGGGATAAATTTCAACAACTGGTGTTTTACAGGGCCGACTTTAGCCTCTGCTATTGAGAAGGCATCCGCCTTCCCGATATTCACAACGACTGAGCGCAGGAAAATGCGGATAGTCTTTTCAAACTCTTTTTTAGGAGTCTCTCTTTGCATCTGAAAAGTCTGCTGGATTTCACCCTCTCTTCTTACAGTTCTCTCTTCCCCGTATTGCCCAAAAGCGCCAGCAAGTACAGCCCGTCCTATCCTTGATTCGATCTCGCTCCTGTCCCATAGCAAGAGTCCATCGTCATGGGCGATAGAACGGTTTCTCTCATCGAAAAGGTCAGATATCAATATGCCTTTCCCAACGTATCGGTGCACTATGCCTGAAAAATGCCGGATACTGTTGAAGTTCGGGATTGGATCGAATTTGATGAAAAGATGTTCAGAATCCTTCTCTGCAAGCAGGTCACACCCATCAGATGAAGTTACTTCGTAACCATAGAATGTAAAAATCCTTTTCAGGATATCAATTACTGCCTGCCTGTTCATAGGTACTACACTTCTCACTTAACTGAAATACTTTATCTTTTTCGAGAGATTCAACTTATGGCAGCTGATACTCGGTAACTATTTATCACACACTGTAATAATATGAATCAAGATGTTAGAAATAATGTTCATTATCTCAAGGATAGAAAGCCTGATGTATGAGGTAACCTTTGACCCTGGTCAGCGAAAAGGGAAAATAATCGTCAATACCTCCATCGTTGATGAATCAGATATGGATCGGGTGCTCGGCCTTTTCAGGCAGGCAATGCACAGCGGTCTTTCAGTCAGTCCTTATATCAAGATAATCCGTCCTGGAGAAAATATTGGGGATATGAGGATCGAGAAAGGGAAAATCGGGCTCGTCACGGCGTGCAGCATCACGATAGACGGGGTACTGCTGAAAGCCGGTATCCCTGTCAAGCCAAGATTTGGCGGCGTTGTCGAGATACATGACGGCTTACCTTTACGGTTCACCGACATACTCACATATGACAGCAGTACCGTAGATCCCCTTGATGTACTGATGTCTCAGGAACTCACATCAGTGACCAAAATGATCCGAACTGGTTCGGGTAAAATACTGGCAAACATGAGAGAAGCCCCAATGTCTGCCAGGGACAGGATCGAGGAGAGACTCGACGCGCTTGTGGATGCAGGGTTTTCATGTATAATGGAAGTCGGTGAGCCTAACAGCGACATACTTGGAATCCAGGTGGGAAGGGACAAGATGGGAATAGCGGTGATAGGCGGCACTAATCCTATGGCATACGTGCAGGAGCAAGGTATCGACATCAACACGCAGGAGATGTCAAGGTTGCTGGATTTCGAGGAAATGTCGCATATAGATGAGATAAAATAGGTTTTTTTTCTGCGGAAAAAAAACCATGGACGAAGGAATATGAAAGAATATATATGAATATGTACTATTTGATATTCTGTACACAACGAAGGATTATTGTATGAATGATAATATTGTGTATCAAAAGGAGGTAACTTTATGGAACAAGTGATTAAGAAAACACTTCTGATGCTTTGTGTGGTAAGCATCATTGCAGCTTTTATACCTGCTGCATTAGCAGAGAGTAATGTCACCGGGTCGCCAACATCGACCTTAACTGCGTCCCCCACTGTGACTGCCCTGGCGCCAACTGAGGTTAAGGAAGGAAAATTCAGGGTGGGTCCGTCAGTTACGCTAAGACCAGTGACCGATACGATAGAAACAAACCAGGATGGAATCGTTGAATTGTTCATGAACAACCCATCTTTGAACGATGTGACGCTGAACGTGGATGCGCGCGTCAGTGTGCCAAGCGGTATACATGTTTACGGTCAAAGTTTCGGACAGGGAGCAGGTGCCGGAGTAGTGGCTGGTACGTTCAGTGTTCCACCCGGAACATCAAGAACGATAATACTGGTTATAAAAGCTGATAAATCAGCAAGGATCGGCTCACATTCTCTCATGTTCACAGGATTGTATTGGCCGGGCGATGATAAAGATAATTTTCAACCTATGACCCTTACATATTCTGTAACAGTGAAGGAGCCCTCAAAGAATCCAGAGAGTGCAGAAATTTCAAACCCAGGAGCTGTTCCAAAAGGAGCAGAGACGCCAAAAACATCAATACCTGGATTCGGTGTTGTACTTGCCATCTTTGGCGTGTTTGCAATTGCGCGTCTGATGTCAAGGAAAATATAAACCTGTAAGAGCTAAAAACTATTCACGGCGATTTACTTATCGTCGGTCTGGATGATCCGGGTATCAGGGTGGGATCATCCGGGTAAATTTTGAAACAGGAGAAGTTAATCAATTGTATAGCCTGTGAGAAAACAGCATAATTAAAAGCTAGAATATAAAAACAGGAACGAAAAAAAAATATGATTAGGTTTGGTATATCCCATTGAAAAATTACAAATATTATTGCGGTGTTATAGAAATAGAAGGAGACCATGAAAAAATATATAGTACTAATACTGCTGGCAGCGATATTCTTAGCCGCTCCAGCCTCGGCATCCAGCGCAGCGCTGGACACGCTCACCGTTCCCGCATTCGGACCCGCGTCCACAGGCTCGTCCGTGGAATCATCCATCGTCCTCGATAACGGCGCAGAATATAGTATAGTGGTCACGGGGACTTTCCAATTCAAAACAGGCGTGGACTGGGGCTACGCTGACGCGCAGTACAGAATGGGCGCGGGCAAGGTTTACAGCGCGCCATTCAAATCCATCGAGTTTGATGGCGAGCAGATGAGCGCTGACATAAGCGATGTCGCGACCCACACATACACTTTCTACAGGAAGGGAAGCGGCAAGAAGATAAAGTTCAGCATATACGACATCACGACCCTGGGCGAACGGGGAGACTATGACAACAATGCTGGAAATCTGAAAGTCGAGATATTCAGGCTGGATACGATATCTCTCATAAGATCAGCATCTCCTGAAACTACGGAACTGGGAAATACCACGACCATAACTATCACATTAACTAATACCGGCACAGCAGACCTCAAGAATATTACCGTTTCCGATACTGTTCCGGTCGGTTTCACTCTTGCGACCGGGAGCCTGGAAAAGAACTACGATATTTTGAAAACAAAGGAATCCAGGAGCTTCCAGTATTCGATAAAGCCATCAGAAACAGGTACGTTCAGTCTTCCTCCCGCATCGGTTTCGTATTATGATAAAGATGGATCCCCTAACACAGGAAAGTCAGGTACTACGAAGATTAATATAATACCTTCGACGCGTCCCGTGGAAGGACCTGCGTCCAATGCGAGCGTACATTTGCAAGGGGAGAAAACCGATGTCGAACTGGGTGAGGACATCCTGCTGCGCCTTTCAGCCGTGAACCTGATCTCAAAACCAGTTATGCACGTCCAGGTCATCATTCTACCGCCTTCAGGGATGAGTGTCACATCTTCAGAGTTCGTGCAATCAGGCGCCGGGCAGTTCACTACCACTTACGAGATCCCTCCAGGCAAGGGCAGGGACATTGAGGTCAGGATGCGCTCGAATCAGCCAGGAGAATTCGAAGTTCAGGGGAGGATAGTTTATTATTTTGGTGATGACAGCTCACATCCTGAAGACTTTACAAAGAGTCTTACCATCAGAGTAAGAGATGGTAAGGAACCTACAACATCCACTCCAACGCAGAATAACGGGAACTGGCTTACTGGATTTGGAGCGCTGATCGCTGTCATCGGAATACTGGCGCTATATATAATTAAAAAAAATAGAACGAAATGAATACACTTTTTATCGTGTATTCATTCACGGTTATTTTCGCCTGCGCACTACAAGATATTTGACAGCGAACAGTCCGATCATTGCGAACACAATCTCAAAACCCGGCTCCTCTTTAGGGTGGGCTGAAGCCGCAGCTTGTGTCATTGCTGCTGACTGTGTAACACCCGCATAAGATATCTGGTTTTCCGCTGGCGTTACCGATTGCGGGACAGCACTTGCCGCTTCAGCCTTTGCATCGACCCCGGTTGCTGTCGTTGTCTTTGTAGCGTTCTTTGGCACCTCCACGAAAAGCGATGTGTAAGGTGTCACGAACTTGAATTCAAGTGATATGTCTGTAACTGATTTTACGAGCGAATCAGTCTCTCCCTCAACATCCATCTGGTCCATCAGCTTCTTTATCTTTGTGTATGCCCAGAGCCTCGGGATAAAAGAGTTCTCAGGTTTTGAGACCACATTGAATGAATTCTTGAAATTCCTGCTTCCCGTGCGCGTCACTGCTGCAACATCAGATGTAATGGTGTTGCCGCTGTACTTGCCCAGTACGATGGCATCTGAGCCAGCAAATAGGTTGAACTGACCTGTATTCACAACGTCAGAAACGGCGTTATAGTTAAAGTTCATGTCCGTGATAAGCGGTGTAGAGATGGTCTTGTAGAAATCAGTCATCTCCTCCTCCACTTTCCCTTCCAGGAAGAACCGCTGCGCTTCGCCGTAGTTCTCAAGGCTCAGCGCCTTCAGGAAATCGTAATTCGCCTCGTTGTCGATCCCAAAAGCGATGGTGAAAATGGAAACTTTCGCCTTATTTGCTTCCTTTATGTTCTTTCGTATCACATAAGGAGAAGTGATGCCCTCTGTGGGTTCGCCGTCCGTGAGGAATACTATTATGGGAACACGCGAGCTATCGGTCTTGAACATTCCCACTGCATCCAGAAGAGCCTGGTTGATGTTCGTGCCGCCGTTGGCGTCAAGGCTGTTCACGAAGTTTGCTGCATCTGCTTTATTCTTGGCGTTCGCTTCCATCAGCGTACTTGAATAGGGGCGCATGGAAGCGTCGAAGAATATCACATTGAAATAGTCATCAGGAGGAATGTCAGAAATGATCTTCGTGAACACATTCTTGACCTGGGCGATCTTTTCACCGCTCATCGAACCTGACTTGTCCACCACAAAAATTATATCCTTGCTAAGTGCAGTGGTGCCGAGTTGGGTTTCATTGGGCGAGAACACATGCATCATATACCCCTGTCCACCCCTGTTATAGAACAGCATGTTGCCATTAAGAGGAGGGTTGTCGGTTGTGTAAACCACGGTAAGATCCTGACCTGGCATCGTATTTGCGCTGTAAGTCACCCTTCCTGTCGTTCCAGAAAGGTATTTCACGTTCGCTCCTGTGAATCCCGGTGTTTCGAGCGTGTTGATATTGTTCAGGGAGGATATTGTAAGGTTGACTGAAAGCGAATTTATTGTGTGAACAGTATCAGTATCTCGCAGGAAAAGTGCGTATTCGTATATTCCAAGGCTCTTTTTAACAGCCTGCTCATACTTAAGGCGCACAATAATGCTCTGTTTTGCCCCGAAACTCAAAGAATAAGAGAACATATTCTTATTTTTCGATTCCAGTAGCCCGGCAGACCTTCCCTGTGAAGCTGCCTCATCAAATTTTTGCTGCGCTTCTTTCTTTGAAAGCACATCTGCGACATATTCCTTGCCATCTATGATAATTGTGAAACCTGATATGAACGCCTCTTCAGGTATCATGAACCTGAATTCGTCCTCGGCAGGGATATCCAGAACATTAGTGAGTTTTTCTTCCACTGTGGTTACAGAATACCCGTTGTTCACATCTGCGCTGATGTGTAGATAATCCACCACAGGCTGTGCCGCTGCTCCCTGCGATAATGTCAGCAGGAAGAGCAAAATGATCAGTTTTTTATACATAATGCCATTCCACCTTTTACAGAGACTTATAGAGTATATACACTAATTAATTTTGCGGTCAGAAAACTGAGACTTTTTAATTTATTATGGAAAAAGGAATCGCTGCAAAGTCGGTCAACCACAAGAGTACACAGAGTCGGCTATGAACTGCAGTTCATAAATGAACCTGAAAAATTCCAAAAATATTACAAATAACATCGAACTCATACGAACTGAAACGAACTCCGGCAGCGTGAGTTCGTAAGGAGTTCGCTGAGTTCGTTGTTTGTTCCATCCTTTTTCATACCAGTACACAGAGCGGTGTCGCTTTTCTCTGTGCTCTCTGGGTTTTTCAAACCAGAAGATAATAAAATATCTCAGAAAACGCCGATTCCCCCATGTTATCTGATCTGCAACCCGATTTTGCTATCCAGAATCCTGAGGAATTCACTCTTTGAATCCCTTGGAATGAACGCTCCTGCTGCGATATCATGCCCCCCTCCCGTGCCGCCCACGGCGTCGGCAGCTTCATTGATAGCATTTCCAAGGTTCAACCCCCTTCTTATAAGGTCATAATTCCCGCGGGATGAGACCTTTACCCCACCGTCCGAATCTGCAAAAGCTATAATCGGCAAATCGCGCTTCAGGAAAGATGCACACATGCCGGCGATTATTCCAACGATGGTCTCCCTGATCTTATTCCCAGAATCAAAGTATTGAAGGTTTTCCATCCTTACAGCCCCCTGTTCCCTGACAAGGTTCAATCCCTCTACAAGGTTCTTCCTGTGTTCGTTCAGCAGGGCGCTGGCTTCATCATAGGTCTTCCCGCGGTCGCCCATACACACCGCAAGCCCTATATCCGCATGGTCGTAGCGCGCAGTGGCATTGAGAAGCGTGGAATACTCAGATGCGTCCCTCACTTCTGTTCCCTCGCGCTCCCGAAAAAGAGTATATACTTCCCCGATCAGCCTCTGGACATTGCAGACTTGCATTCCAGAAGAAAGACAGAACTGTAAAAGAGCCGAAACTATCTTCTGTTTTTCCTCAGGCTCAAGGTCTATCCACCGCCTCCATTTTTCACCGTGCTGGCGAATGCCTATCTTCTTCAAAAAGTCTATACTTGCATCCTCGCTACCTGAAATCCCTGGCAGGTATGGGTCAGAAGAATATTGAAGCAATTTAAATATCGGGCGTGTCTGCCTGCCAAAGAGGAGCAGGTCTTTTTCGTAGCGCAATACACCAGTCTTTACCCCTTCTTCAAGTATCTGCCTGTTAACCCCTATCAACTGCCCATTCTTAACATGCTGCAGGTCGCCTACGGCTCCCACTATCGCAAGGTCAGCAAGGTCACTGTTGTCACCCATTGATGAAGCAATGAGGTAAGTGACACCTGAGCCAGAAACTTCAGTCGCTCCATGCAATCCGAAAAGATGAGGGTTCAGATGATGTTCATGCACCCCACGGGGCTGGTGGTGGTCTGATATCACGGCATTTAGCTTCAATGAACTGATCGCATCGAGCATCCCGCTACCCAGGTCTGTGAATATCACAAGTTCAGGATTTATATCAGCTATTCCTGTAAGCACGCCTGAGTCAAGCTGTTTTACGAACCTGACCTCGTACTCAATACCAGCCCTCTCAAGCGCTTTTCCCATGATAGCGGCAGAAGTGAGGCCGTCAGCGTCGATGTGCGAGACTACGATCGCTGATGGATGTTCTTTGATGAAATCAGCGCAAACTTGTGCTTTATCGTAAAGCGTCATTATTACTTTCGTTGTTTTTCAGTTATTTAAACCATTTGAATGCGGTGTGAAACTAATACTGAATGAAAATTAATATATGCTCGAACAAACGTCTTAGTTTATCTTTAGTTAGATGACAAATAACACTATATAAAATGTTTAGCTTAAAGGAAATGTATGATGCAAACACAACAGAACGGATATGACAGCGCAATAACAGTATTCAGCCCTGACGGGAGATTGTTCCAGGTAGAATATGCCAGAGAGGCCGTAAAAAGGGGAACAACAGCAGTAGGGGTGAAAGCGGTTGACGGAGTGGTACTCCTGGTGGACAAACGGGTAACAAGCAAACTGCTTGAAGCTGAATCCATAGAGAAGATATTCCAGATAGATGAACACGTAGGAGCAGCAACATCAGGGCTTGTCGCAGATGCTCGTGTGCTCATTGACTATGCAAGGGTAGAAGCGCAGAGCAACCGGACCACATACGATGAACCCATCGGTCTTGAGGAACTCTCCAAGAAAATATGCGACTTCAAATATGCGTATACTCAGTCAGGCGGCGTAAGGCCGTTCGGTACTGCACTTCTTATCGCAGGCGTGGATGACAATATTGCGCGCCTTTTTGAGACGGATCCGAGCGGGGCTTTGCTGGAATACAAAGCTACAGCAATAGGCTCGAGAAGAAATGAAACATTAGAGTTCTTCGAGAAGAAATATACGGATGATATTAAACTTGATGACGCCATTGTTATCGGTCTTGAGGCGATATTAAGTGCAGCCCAGGGTATATTCAATGCAGCGACCATTGAGATCGGGGTGATCGAACTTTCAACCAGAAAATTCAGGAAGCTCACCTATCAGGAAGTCGAAAAATATGTGCAACGCGTATTAAAGGAAAACCCTTCAGAAAGCAAGAAAAAAGAGAAGAAAAAATAATAGATGGGGGGCGATCACCCTATCATTAAGATAGCTATTCTAAGGACTATAAGCACCCATCCCACAGCCACTATTACCCACTATTATTTCACCGATCCAGTGCCCTATGGTGTATATGAAAGCCATTACGGTGGTCAGTATATCTTCGGTATATTTTTCGGAAAAAACAAAAGACGAATTTGGAAAAGCTTCAATAAACATGCAAACCAATCCAAAAAAATATGGCAAAATGAGTGAACCTGCTTTTATGAAAATATCAATGTCTTAAATATTATTCCATATTCTTTTTTTTCTTTCAAAAATTATTTGAGAATCATACTCTATCCTGATTATCCTGTGATATGGTATGTAAACATCCTCAACTACACCTTCAAGGACAAGAAACCCCCTTTCAATGTTCTTGATGATACTGCCTTCTATCATTTTTTCATCTCCAGGCACCCCCCTGTGAATGTAATGTACCTTACATCTATTCAGGTCGAACCTCCACTTGATCTCATTGAGCAAAAGTCTCGGATGTTTCGATTTGAACATACCTGAGCCTAATAACGAAAGCTTAATATAAAAGTGATTCTTAAGAGCAAGAAGCCATTACAGGCAGAAATAGGAGGATAAAATGACAGACGGTCTTGAAATGTTACCCGGCGTATTTGTCTGGGACTCGCTCTTTGTTGATTACAGGATAATGATTGTTACAGCAATCATCTCTGTAATACTGTTCCTGGTAGGAATATACATACATCTGGACAAGTGGGGACGAGGAATCCCCGAAGGTGCAACAAAACCAATTGGTGCATGGGGCGCCGTCAAGATGATCGTTAGCAGAATATTCGAAAAAGGTATAGGACATGCCCTTGAGGTACTGGTGCTGGACGTTCTATTCCAGCGAAGGATATACAGGCGCAGAAAACTCGAATGGCTAATGCATATACTGATTTTCTGGGGATGGATAGGACTGCTGATCCTTACAATAGTCTCTTTCCTTGCTGAATTCTACGGTCCACTGGCTGGTTATGATCACACTTTCTATATAGGAGCCTGGAATATGCTGGAGCTTCCGAACGATATATTCGGATATATGCTGGCTGCAGGCATTTCCATTGCGATAATAAGAAGACTCGCTTTTAAAGGCAAAGATGTCCAGGCACGGAACGCAGATATCGATTGGATTTTTATAATTGGAATTCTTATAGTAGTGGTAACAGGATTCTATGCTCAATATCTGAGGGTGGAGGA
>Ga0180732_1001051_pt1 | contig 18610 bp, 20 predicted proteins | sample KR11_01MetaG_FD_148674 | JGI IMG/M metagenome (GOLD analysis project Ga0180732, IMG submission 148674) | Groundwater microbial communities from the Olkiluoto Island deep subsurface site, Finland - KR11_0.1 MetaG | ecosystem: Environmental > Aquatic > Deep subsurface > Groundwater | place...
AGGAAAATATTGTCAAACTTAAAAACAAGGGATACCAGATCATAGAACCTATGGAAGGCATGTTGGCATGCGGTATTGAGGGGAAAGGCAAACTCGCGGATATAAGCATAATAAAAGAAGAGATAAACCTGTTGCTCGCTCGATCAAATTCGTTGAAAGGAAAAAAAATTATTATTACCAGCGGAGGAACCTCGGAAAAAATAGATGAGATCCGATATATTACCAATCGCAGCAGCGGCAAAATGGGAGCGGCGATCGCGGAAGAATGCTATCTGCGCGGGGCCGAGGTACTGCTTCTCCGGGCACGAAACTCTACAAAACCAAGATACCAAATACCGAAAGAACTTTTTGTTACCACAGAAGATCTTTATACACTTGTGAAAAAAAATATAGGGGATGCAGATATTATCTTCCACGTCGCGGCTGTTTCGGATTTCAGAACAGAAAAACCACGTCCGGGAAAAATTTCCAGTGATAAATCAGTCACCTTAAAACTTATTCCACAGATCAAAATATCCGACCAGATTAAAAAAATTAATCCTGATATAAAACTAATTATATTTAAAGCGGAGTACGGACTCGGAAAGAAAGAGTTAATAAAAGCCGCGGAAATCAAACTGGAAGAGAGTCAGGCAGACGCAATTATCGCAAATGATGTGAGCCGCAAAGACCGCGGGTTTGAAAGTGATTTCAATGAAGTCTTGATAGTTCATAAAGTTGATAAAGTTTGTAAAGTTCATAAAGTTCCTTTTTCTTCGAAGCGGGAAGTGGCGAAAGAGATAATCGGGTATTTATCGGATTCTTCTGTTTTATAACAGGGATCGGCAGAGGCCGCCGTCAATTTGGATTGTCGCGCCGGTTATGTAAGACGCTTTTTCTGAGGCGAGAAAAGCGACAAGAGCGGCTAGTTCTTCCGGGTTTCCCAAACGCCCCATGGGTATATTTGTTATGACTTTTTTCATTTTTTCTTCAGTGTCATAGAGTTGTTTTATTCTTTCCGTCAAAAATAATCCGGTCGCAATATTATTTACTGTAATATTATCAGTGGCGAGTTCCTGGGAAAGAGTTTTTGCCATCCCCACAACTCCGGCGCGAATAGAATTTGAAAGTATTAAATTGTCCATCGGCTGCTTTACGGCGACGCTGACGAGGTTGATGATCCTGCCGCTTCCGGTCAAACGCATGTGGGGAATTACAAGACGCGTTAGCCTTATGGCGCTTAGTAAATTCGTTTCAAAAGCTGATTGCCACTGCCTATCGCCAAAGGATTCGAATTTTCCGGCGGGAGGGCCGCCTGCATTGTTGACAAGAATATCAATCCTGCCAAATTTTTTTATTGTCCGGGCAACGAAATTTTCCAGGTCTTTTGGGATAGTTACATCTGTTGATACTGCCAATATTTTACTGCCTGTTTCTTTTTCTAATTCCAGCGCTGTGTCTTTCAGGATTTTTTCATCACGGCTGCCGATCACGACTTGTGATCCTTCCAAGGCGAGGGCTTTCGCGCAGGCCTTGCCAAGCCCTTTGCTTGCGCCTAAAACTATCGCTACTTTATTTTTCAGACCAAGATTCATATAGTTATCTTACATTAATAAACTTGCTCATGTAAAGTTTTTATAAAGTGAAAATATTACTGCCAAGATAGCAGTAAGCGCAATAGTAATTATTGCAATAACTGAAAATATATTGTAGAGTTTTCCATTCACATATTTTCCCATCAACTCGGAGTCATTCACTATCTTTAAAAGGAAGTAGAAAAATATAGGCAATAAAATACCATTTAAAGACTGTGTGTAGAGCACGATCTTAAAAAGCGGAAAAAAAGGAGTGAGAACAAGAACTGTCGGAATAAGCATAGCGAGAAGAAAATTCAGATAAAATGGTTTCCCTTTTTTATACGGCTCATCGAGTGATCCAGTAAAACCAAAAAACTCGCTAAATGCATATGCCGAGGTTAAGCTGATAATAATAATACCAATAATAGACGCGTTAATGAGTCCCCCTGCAAAAAGAAGGCCTGCTAATTCTCCAGCGAACGGCTTTATTGCAAGCGCGGCTTTTTCTCCTGAATCTAAAGGAATCTTATGGGCGAAAAGAGTTGCCGCGGTAGCAATTATGATAAAGAACGAGAAAAAATTAGAGATAAACGCGCCCAAATATGCCTCAATTTTCGCGTATCTTAACCTGCTTATCGGAACATTCTTGTCCTTCATATAGCTTTGGACAAAGAATTGCCCCCACGGAGTAATAGTTGTACCAATGATAGCAATTGCCAGAATAAAATACTCTTGAGATAGCATGCTTTTTTGAGGAGTGAATAATGATCTCGTTGATTCTCCCCAATTGGGATTACTCATAATCGCGGAGAAGATATACGCCAAGTAAAAAATTATTCCTGTTAGAAATATTTTCTGGCTTTTATCATACTCTGTAAATGTAACAAGTAGAAAGCAAAGAGCGACTGTGACTAAGATAAATGGGGCGGATGGTATACTCAACATTTCACTGGCAACTTTCAGAGCGGCGACATTGGTCAAAAGAGTACCAAAATTGGCTATAATAATAGTGATAAAAATAAGCATTGCTACCCGCACACCAAAACGCTCACGAATAAGGTCGCCAAGACCCTTGCCTGTAACAATTGCTACCCGAGACCCCATCTCCTGAGTAAGTCCATACAAAATAGTTACTATTGGCAGGATAAATAGAGCCGTATAACCCAAACGCGCTCCGGCAAATGAATAGGTGATTACTCCTGCCCCATCATTACCCGCCATAGTCGTGATAATTGATGGACCAAGGACGGAAAAAAAAATGACGATCTTTTTTAAAAATCCTTTTTGCATGGCTTAGTGATCCTCAAGTTCTTCTTCGACAATATCTTGTAAAGATACGATACCTAAAAGCTCTCTGTTATCATCAACGATGGGAATCGCATATAATTTATACTTTATCATACGCCTGAGTAAAATTTCCTTTGGAGTAGTGAGCCTTCCCAAAACCAGGTTTTGGTTCATAAATTTATAAATCGACTCATCTAATTTTTGGGTAATTAGTTCATGCAGATTGCAAACACCAACTATTTGATTCTTTTTATTGACCGCATATACATAAAGCAGTTCGGAAAAATCCTGAGCCTCCTTTTTCACTTTAGCTAAGGCTACTTTTGCCGACACGTCGGACGGAACAGTTATATATTCAGTATTCATAAGGTGCCCTATTGGTGTTCTTGCATGCGCAAGCAGATAGAGGATTGGGCCCTTCTTCCCTCTTTGGATATTCTCGAGTATTTTTTCTCTTTTTTGCGTATCTAAAGAAAGAAGCACATCTACAGCATCGTCTGAGGGTATAAGTGAAAGTATCTTTCCTGCTTGTGAAGGATTAAACCGTTGGAAAATTTCCCTCTGATAATCAACATTCAAATCCGCAACGACACGAGCGGACAGCTTCTCATCCATTACGCGAAGAGACTTGAGGACGTTCCTGATCGTCGCATGCTCCAGGTGCTCAACAAGATCAGCGGGATGAATTTTTTTCAGCCTTTCTTTCTCAGACTTTAAGACTATTCTGCCATTTGCTATCTCGCCTGCTTCAATTTGACTCCAAGGAATAAAATCAGAATTAAAATGAATATTCAATCTTCTCAGAAGCTTTGATACGAATTTTGCAGCGCCTATCCAACGAAAAACACCAAGCACGCCAATATCAATTCCTGAAATAGTATAATCAGGCACATCACTGATAACCACATCATTGACACGGATAACTTTCGCGCCGCTAATATCTACAATTTGGTGATTTTGCAGCTTATTTAATAAAGAAACTTCATTTTCTGCTTTATTTTCCTGTTTGTAATTATTGTTGACAATAAATCCTATCCCGTTCTTTCTTACTTCCTGATCAGAAATAATAACTGTATTCCCTTTTGGTGTTTTCACAATAAATTTGGTTACCAGAGGGGTTTCATTGGGAAGAAATAGCAGGTCAGTAACTTTCCCAATATAGTTTCTGTCCTGAGTAAATACTTTTTTACCGGATAATTCAGAAAAATATTGCATAGTTGAACCTCATTTAACACATGATATCTGGAGAAAAAACAGAGGAATATGTTACGCAAAAAGGATAGAACTTACTTCGATTCAAACTCTACTCTTTTTATACAACAATTATCTTCTTCTGCTTCTTCAATGATTATCATATGTAGAGAGGCAAAAGCGCCTCTACCACCCATTTTAGTCCTGTGGTTTTGGATTTGTCAACTGGGAGATGCTGTGAAAAGTAGGTTTTCACGCTTTTTATTTTTCAGTTAAGAAAGCCAGGTCTTTCGGGTTTGATATCACCACTCCCAAATCTTTGTAAACAAACGGCAAAAGCACTACGGTGCTAAAGGCGCAAATATAAAATAAAGCGAGCCAGTCGCCGAATTTACGGGTGCTTTTTTGGATCAAAAAATCGCCGATTCCCCATGAAAACAAAGCGATAAAGGCAAAGAGTATTCCCATTTGATTACTATAATAAAGTATTGCACCTATGGATTCGTTATGTCAACTTATGGAGTTTACGTGGAATTTGTTATCTTTCCGCCCGTATTTCACCGGCAAAATTTTTCAGCATCACTAAAAAGAATTTTTGTTTTTATATTAAATATTTTTCTGCAATACATCTTCGGTCACAGTAATTTATTCCCTCCTTTTTATAATCATCTATATACATTTGCTCAGTTAAGTCTAATACACTTATTGCTACTAAACCATTATCTCCTACAATTTGCTTAAGCTTTTTCAGAAATTCCACCTTAGTCATTTCACTACGTAATCAAAGTCTCCAGCCTTACATTCATGAAATTCACCAGCATCTGATTCCCAACCAGCCACATCCACATCTTTAGCTCTATCAATAAATTGTTCACCTATCTTAATAATGCAGTGATGACTATGATTTGTGGAATATTTATTTGAGACAAACTGATAAATAAACTTTTCAATAACTGCTGTTCTAAGTATTCCAAGTTCATTTTCATCTTTTGCGATCCCATGTAAACTTGCTAGTAAATTGCTTAACACTTCAAGTTTCTCTCGATATTGAACAGCCTGAATAGTAGTTAGGAAAGGAAATATTTGGATAAGAATATCTGATATAGAAAGCTTAGTATTGAAATTTGCGATAATTTCTCCCGCTTTTAAAAAGATGAATTTATCTTCATTAAGAAGAAAGGCTACTAGTCTTATAACCTCTGCTTTTGACCAGTATTTATATTCAAGACAGTTATTTTTAGGTTTAAAAGTAACATTCATTAATGCTTATCTGGTGTTTTTTTTATAGGAGAGTTTAATGGGAGTTCAACGATTAATCCCATTGGTTGAGTAATCTTACTAATCTCGTTTTTAAGGTATGGCCATAATTCTTTATTGCCTTTTTCAATAGAATATATCTTTATGTCATCTGCTGAAATTTCTTGTTCTGATTGATACATACCTACAACCTCTGCAGTAATAGTGAATACCCTCTGTTCTTCAGGTAAATCAGGCCTAACTTCTGCTTTCATGAGAACAACTCCTGCTTGTTTGTTATTATCTACTACGCCTGATGCAACATTTACGTTTATCAAAATTTTCGTACCCGGTACAAGCGCAATGCCTTCGCCTATTCGATTAATAGCTTCAATCTTCTTAAGCTTTATGTCTATTAAATTTATATTTGTATTCATATTTCTATGCTTCCTGATGCTGCCAGCTGTGGCTTCTCTAATTTATAATTCATTCTAAACTTTTCGTTTGATAATAACTTTGCTTGTACAACAACCTGATTTTTGGAAAAATCTTCAAGGCCTATCCAAACCTCTTTAATTAGTTTAAGTTTGTAGGTTTTATATTCATGTTCATTTATTAATTTTGCCTCAATCAAGTCACTTATGTAAGTTAAAAGAGCCTGCCTTAATTGCTCACGACGTTGTTCTATAGGCTTTTCATATTGTGTCAAGTTAGATAACTGACGATTCCCTAAATTCGAAAGTATAATTAAATCGTTTACAGATGACATATATTCAGTAGTAACGCTTCTCAATACATTTGAAAAGGAGGAGAAGACTTCTCTGTTTAACCATTTAATGTCATTTTCATCAATGATTTGTGACATCTTGGTTTTCAAATCAGATACTACTCTTTCTAAATCCTTATTTTCAAGATCTTCTTTAGATAAATTAATGTTATATTTTTTCTTATAAAAATCGTTCAAGATTTCCAGAAATTTATGAAAGAAAGAACCCATTATAAGAATGGCGCACCATCGCGTGAAGTCCTTATTTTGCTCATCCCACATACCCCAGATAATATCGTTTCCTTTTAAAAGAAATTGACCTTCCGGTAACTTAGTTCTTTCTTTAAGAAGAACATCTATTTGTTTTTTTATATCCTGAGGCAGGCTAGAATAATTTTTTAATGATTTAACCGTCATATTTTAACCTCTCAGTATTATATCATTTTTGAAACTTTATGTTCCATATCAGGTTTTTTTTATTCGTATTTCGCCGGCAAAATTTTTCAGCATCATTTTTTTTATCGTTTCAAAATCTTTACCAAAATTTCCCATTATCCACATCAATTTTACGATTGCTGTTTCAAGGGGCATATCATTGCAGGGAATAGCGGCCGGCCTTCAGAGCTTTCTGTCCGACTTCGTAGAGTGTCATATCGACTTCACCGAAGGGGTTTTGCGAAGTGATGAAAACAGGAATACCTTTTTTAGTGAGCATGTCTATTTTTTCAACCAGCGAGTTTTCCATAAAAGGGATATTCCCGGGGCCGAACGCTTCTATCAATACGCATTTGAAATCAGTGAGTCTGTCAAAAATTTCGGGGATCATACCGGGATAGATCCTTACCGCGAATATATCGGCCGGATCGACGCCAGGCAAAACTTTTAGCGCTTTAATATCTTCAGATTTGGCTATATATCCTTTTTCCAAAACTATTTTCCGGGTGTGGTTGTCCTTCAGTTCTCCGATCATTTCTCCGAGAAGATGGTGATTTATGCTTGAGTAAACGCTGAGATTTTCGTTGGTTATTTTTGTGGCTTCGTTGGTGATTTTACGGGCTTTACAGCCTTTGATTATTTTTCCGTGAAAAACTATGCACACTTCGCTGATGCCGGATGAGGCCACTATCACCGAATCAATAAAATTCTGCCTGGCGTCGCTTTTCTCGCCAATCGCTTTCACGCTGCCCGTCAAAACAATAGGCTTGGACAAATTCTGTAACATAAACGACAACGCCGCAGCGGTGTACTGCATTGTGTCGGTTCCGTGAGTAATTACGAATCCATCGTATGTGTCATATTGCTTTTGAATTTCGATGGCGATTTCCGACCAATGATGGGGCTGGATGTTGGTGCTGTCTAAATTGAAAAGCATTTTCCCCTCTACTTTTGCTATTTCTAAAATTTCGGGGAAAAATGAAATTAATTCGTCTGTCTTATAAGCAGGACGCAGGCCTTCGGGGCTTTTGACAGCCGCGATAGTACCGCCCGTTCCTATAACTAGAATTTTCTTCATATTTTTATATTCCCTATTATACCCCTACGCTTTCAAAATACAAAGGTATAATACCTAACGAAGCTTTGAATTAGAAATAGTTTAGTTGTTAAATACAATATAATCCTGTTTTTGAAAGCTACGGAGGCATATACTAATTATTTGTAAATTCAAAGCGTAGTGGTATATACCAATTTTGCTCTTAATTAGAAAATGGAATAGATTTACAAATCACATTTATTGTTTTCGCAGGTATTCGGCGGCTTTTTCAGGTTCGATGGTTGAAATTTCTATGCCTGTCGAGAGTTCGAAACCGGCCCAGGTCGCGGTCTTGGGCAAAATGGTTAAATGCCAATGATAGAAATCATAATTCCCGCTGTTTACGGGCGAGGTATGGATGTAAAAATTATAAGGAGGGTCATTCAATGCTTTGTAAAGGCGGAAAAGAGCCTCTTTTAGAGCAACGGCAAGATGTAACTTTTCCGTGCCATTAATTCTTTCAAAACAATGCATGTGTTTTTTAGGGGTAATTATCATCTCAAAAGCGGACTTTGAAACAAAAGGGCATAAAACTAAAAATTCCTTATTTTCAAAAACAATTCTCTCTTTTTTGTCTTGCTCCCACTCATTCATGCCGCAATAGACGCATTTTTTATTTTGTTCAAAATATTTTTTTGAATTTGAAATTGCCAGATTCAGGTCAGGATCCATTACCGGCACCGCCAAGATCTGAGAGTGAGGATGAAAAATAGAGGCTCCGGCATCCTGGCCGTGATTGTGAAAAATAGAAATATATTTTGTAAAAGATTTTTCCATCAATTCCAAATACCGATCCTGATACGCGGTGATTACTTCCTCCAGTTCCTCAACTGAAAAAAGGGCAAATGATTTTTGATGATCATGGAACACAACTACTTCGTGATAACCTACGCCGTCCATTGTCCTGAAGAAACCATCCGCTTTTTCATTCAGGGAGCAGGAAGGTATCAACGCCGGGTATTTGTTGGGGATCACAATAGTAGTCCAATTATGAGGGATTTTATTACCGTGAATTTTTCGACCTTTCGCAAAAATCAAACATGTTTTTCCTATTTTATCAATATTGCAAAACGGACAATTACTTTTCGGGGGAATTATTTTTTTCCTTTTTTCTTTTTTAAAGGTTGCCGGTTTTTTGCCCCTGCCTGTGGCTATAATCACCCAATCGTTTGAGATTGTGTTGGAACGCAGTTCCGAAGGGAATTTTGTCCCTGAAACGTGAAGGCGCTTTTTTTGTTTTTTATCCATACATTTTGAAGATGCTGCATTTCTACTACACAAAATAATACGTTTTCAATATAGTCTATCTATTCAATAACACAATAGACATATTAAGAATCGTAGCAAAGCTTACCCATAAAAGATAAGGAATCAAAAGATATAAAGAGACTTTGGATATCTTGTAGAATTTCATCATTGTCAGGACGATTGCTGCTAATAATACGATAATATCTATAAACGCAACAAGCGGCAGGCGTAATCCAAAGAAAAAAATAGACCAAAAAAAATTAAAGAAGAGTTGAGTTATAAAATAATAGATTGCGATTTTTATTTCTTTATTTTCTATGCCTTTTCTCCAAATTAGATAAACTGAAACTCCCATCAAAAAATATAAAGTCGTCCAAACGGGAGCAAATATCCAATTGGGCGGAGAAAAGAATGGCTTTATGAGTCCCGCATACCATGTGGGTATTGAGGAAATGGTAAAGGGTGTACTGAGTAAGCCAATAAGCTCACAAACCGTAACAGATATTATAAGCTTGGAAAAATCTCTCATGTCAATTTATTTTTTTTATTTTACCACAAAGCCATTATATTCCTTTCACTACCATAGACTCAACATTAATAAAATAGTAAGAAACATTGTAATAGGTAAACGCCTAAATATTAATTCTTTCAACCATGGGCTTTGTTTTTGGATTGAGAAAGTATTTTTGTACGTCAATAACGATCAGGGCTTTATTCATATTTTTTACTATTATTTTTCTTCTGTAGGGTAGTCTTTGAGAATTTGCTCTAATTGTCTTTTTAATTCCGGTAAATCGTCTTGAATTGTTTTCCAGATGACATCTATTTTCAATCCAAAGTATTCATGAATAATTTTATTTCTCGTAGCTGCGATTTTGCGCCATGGAATTGTCGGATAGTGGACTTTAAACTCTTTTGGGAGTTGTTGCGCTGCTTCTCCCATAATTTCAATATTTCTCACCACTGCTTGTTGAACTATTCTTGCTTGAGAAAATTCTTTTTCCGACAATCTTTGCGTGTCTTCTTTAATATATTCTATGCTTTCAAGCATATCCTGAATATAAATAAGAGGATCTCTTTTCATATAATCTGTATCTGATCTTGCATGATATATGGTTTTAACCGAGGTTTAATTGCTTCGAAATCAACAAGGTCGACTTTTCTATGAATTGCTTCTTCTAATTTAAATTCTAAATCAATAACATCAAATAAGCTCATGCCTTTTGGTAAATCTACCAGAATATCTACATCACTTTTTTTTGTTTGCTCTCGTCGCGCAATGCTCCCAAAAATAGCGGCACGGGTTATACCGGTTTCTTTAAGGATTGGTACTACTTTATTTTTAATTTCTTCTAATATCACATGTTTCACTGTATGTAGTATAGCATAGAACCTGTCTTGTAATCTTACATATACCTCACGTGTTTGTTGGGTAGTAATTTATACTTTGCTATAAACGGCATCCTTTTTAATTCAACATTTCTTTTTGTCTATGTTGTGAGATTTTTTTAATGAAATAGTTAAAGGGGGCGAGGGTTGTAGTCCATGGAATTTCTGATAACGCAACTAATAGGGCAATTTTTGGAGGGAAAAATGCCAGAGCCAAACCAAGAGCAAGAGAATTATTCATGTATGTTTTAGCTACAGACAAATTAGCCGGAGCAAGTTTGTAACTTGCTCCGAAACGTTTCTTCCCAGATATTTCTCAAACTTTTCTTAAAAGGCAGATTTAACCTTCAGTTCACAGGCAGGATTAGCAGACGACCAGTACCAGTACTCAGGTTTTTCTACGTACTTTTTACGGACAGGGTTATTGTACATGTAATTAAGTTTTTGAAGAAAAAATTTTTCTGTCTCGATAAGTAAGGGCATATTTGTTTTCTGCCAAAACTGATAATTATTGTTTTCATCAAGAAAAAGCTTTAACACATGTGCTTCAGTCTCTAAAATATTTTTCTTTAGTTCTTTGGAGGTAAATTTTTTAAAATCACGAATAAAGCCAATTGCATCAGGTGATGAAAAAATAAGATGTATATGATTCAACATGAAGATAAAACCATAAAGTTTTAAAGATTTATTGTCGACACAATACTGTAGAGACTTGGCAAGAATATTCCAACGGTTATACCGATCAAATAAGTAATACCAGTGATTAATAGTAAATGTAATAAAGTAGCATCCTGAATTATTGTTTTTACCAATTTGAGCTGACGGCATGATTTAAGTGTAGCAAAAGTTAGGAGGAAAAGTTGCGGAGCAGATTACAAATCTGCTCCGGCGTAAAAAATGGTTTTTTGATGTGGGATATAATTTCTATCAAATCGGTTTTGAGATATGTGAGAAAGAGAATAATCATAAGAAAAGGGATTATGAGAAAAATGAGGGATTTACCAAAAGTCGGAATTAATAAACCCAAAATCAGAGCAATAATAAGAGGGAGCCAAAATTTTTCTTCAATAAATTTTATTATTTTCATTTTCTTATAGAATAGTTCCAGCGTTCGATTTGATTCTACCAGTCCTTGCTTTTTTTTCAAATAAGATAAATGGAGGACGGCATATAAAACTTGGCTGATGAGACCTGGATGAAATTCAAGAAAAAGCAATCCCATTAAATAATGCGGCTAATAATTATTGAGCTACATGAAGCTTATAATTTACCCTATGTTCTTCATATGTACAACGCGCTGGGGGAATGGAATTTCTATATGCTCTTTATCAAACGCTATTTTAATCCGCTTTCGTAACTCTCCGGCAACTTCCCATTGTTTGAGCGGCGCTGTCTCCCCCAATATCTTTACAATAACTGCCGAATCCGCAAAATCATCTACCCGCAAAAATTGGGGGGGCTTTCTTATTTTTTCTTTCCAATCTTTATCTTCGGATAAATCATTTCCGACTTTATTTATTATTTGTATTACTTTTTCAAGGCTTGTATCGTAAGCGATGCCAATATTTAAATTTACATTGGCGTGATCTTTAGAATAATTTGAAGAAATTTTAATTTCACCGTTAGGAACATGATGTACTATCCCATCGAGGTCACGCAATACCGTAATGCGAAGATTCATGTCTTCTACAAGTCCGCATGTTGTTCCAAGGCATACAACATCACCTACACGGTACTGATTTTCCAAAATTATAAAAGTCCCTGAAATAAAATCTTTGATTAAATATTGTCCGCCAAATCCTACAGCTATTCCGACAATTCCGGCGCTTGCGATAAGGGGGGTGGTATTAATTCCAATCTCCGAAAGAATCATAAGCAGAGCAAGTACAACAATCAGTATATTCAGCGCGGTTGAAAGAACTTGTATCAGTGTGTCTTCTCTTTTCTTTTCTTCTTCTTTCGTAACAAATTTTCTGGGCACAATTGCCTTCCTGATAATTTTTTCTATGAAAGCATCGCCGAATTTGTAAATTAAAAACGCGCCCAAAATAATACCTGCTATTTTAAAGCCATGGGCGGTGAACCAAGAGATTGCCGTTGCATACTCATTTCTAAAAAGATCCATATCCTTTATATTGTACATAAAAATATTCAGATATCAAAGATGCAGATTCCTTTATTGAGGTTCGTAAATTGTTCTTTCTGTTGTAATCAATTTTATCTTAAAATTCTTATTATATTTTTCCGACAAATAGCTCTTCATCTCATCTATATATATTTGTGTGAAAGAAAACCCCTTGGGAATTTGTACGGATATTATTGCAGTATATTCTTCCCCAACCATATCGTTGCCTTCTTGCTTGTTGTTTTGTAATACTACCAATTCTATGGCAATATCTTTTAATGATGTGTTAAGGATATTTTTAATATCATTTTTTATTTTTTCGTTTTCCAAGTCGGGTTGTGATTTAAGTTTTAATCTTGGAACCAGCTCTATATTGAGTACAACCAGTTGATTTATTTTCTTCCTGAGCGTGCTTTCTATATCGCTGCGCTGATCCTCGGTCAGATAAATCTCAGGATTACTCAAAAGAACAGCATCGATCTTCCAATAAGGATTGTATTCATTGCGATATACATCAAGCGAACTGATGTTTATTGTATTGTCGATGCCAAGTAATTTTTCCCGGAAGAGTTTTATCAGTACTTCTTTTGTCGATCCATAAGCTATGGCATCTTTACTTTGAAGAGCGATGGATTTTTGTATCCTTAAATTAAGATCAATCTTTTTTTTCAATTCCCCTTCCAATTTACGTACAATCTCATTTTTTTGATTGTAGTCCAGGGTTATCTCTTCAGGAATAAGCACATCCGCATTGATAAAAATAATGTCTTGCCCTTCAGATTTTTGTATTGTTGTCTTTACATTTTGCACCGAAATTGATGTTGATACTGATTTGAAATATTTCACGAGAACATCCTGACTTATTGAATAAGCCTTCGACTTAAAAGAATAATTCGCTAAAAAAGAAATCAAAGGCAAAGAGGTAAAAATAAGTATTATCGTAATCAGCGCTATTCCCCTGAACCTAATGGGTTTGTCTCCGTTCTTTTTAATGCCTGAAAATATAAATACGAAGATAGAAATGAAAATGATGGATACAACATTCGCTAAGAACAGCAAAAAAGCACCTGAGGCAATTTGATAATTAAAAAGCGCTATACCAATGCCGCTTACGCAAAGCGGGGGTAAAAGGGATATTGCTATAGCTACACCTGCCAGGCTATCGGAAATTTTCTTTTGTAAGATGGCAAAGGCGGCGATCGCGCCCGCGGCAAACGCCACGAAAATATCAAGCAGTGTCGGATTTGTTCGTGAAAGTATCTCGGGATTTACAAGTTTTATCGGTGATATATATGCGATAATAAATGAGCATCCTAAGATAATAATTACAGACAATAATAGAAGGCTTAGCGCCTGTTTGATAAAACTTTTTAATTCATGAGAAACACCAATGGCAATTTTCATAAGAGGCCACATAAGAGGCGAGATGAGCATCCCGCCAATAACAATTGGTGCGGATCCAAGCAACAGGCCAAGCGTACAAATAATTGTGGATGAGATAAGAAGTATTAAAAAACTAAAGGAGAATTGCGTATTTTTCTTAATTTTTTGAACGACGTTGTTTTGGTTTACATCTTTTATGTCATTGGTGAAATGCTGTAATCCGAGTAATTTCATAAATAATAACGAAAGCGCCCTTTTTTATCTTAATGCATCCATTCGGTGAGGGCAAGAATTAAAATCAGCGAACATAACATTTGCCGGTTTTGAGGTTGAGTAGTTTGGCGCAAATGTAAATGATAAAATTTTCAGCAATTTCTCAAGTAGTAATAACTATAATGTTTGTATTAAAATACATAGATGTGGAAATTTTTAGGAAAGATTCTTCATAGCCCAAGATATATATCTGCTTTTTTTCTTGTCTTTATATTGTTGTGCTTTCTTTACTTTAACAGTAAAAATTCACAAAGCGTATGCGCTGTCGAAGAATTAAGTCCTGTTGCTTCATCGGCAATCTTTGAATGGTTTCAAAAACCCGCGGCTATCCGCTTTGTCGGCAAGTATGACAGAACGTATATCGCATGGATCAATAGCGACGGCAAGATTCAAATACGGTATCACGACAATAAGGAAAATAAATTTTCTCCTATTTATACTGTTGATGATTTATATCGGGAGTTTGGAATTGAAGCACAAGATGATCATAATGCTCCTTCATTATTAATTTTACCTGATGGCCGTATTTTGATTTTTTATACTGTCCATGACGCAAATGGTGCATTTTTTATGAAGCAGAGTACAACCATTGAGGATATTTCTTCTTGGACTGTCAGAAAAAATATCGACGATCCGGGTTCCGTTATGCCATATAATTATCCTCAGGCAAAACGATTAAGTAATGGTAATATTCTTTTGTTTTATCGCAGGGGAAATTATTATAATTCCGATGAATATCTTAAAGTCTCAAAAGATAATGGTACAACGTGGGAAAAACCTACTCAACTTATTGATTTTAGCAGTGATGGCGTGTACGCGTTGGTTTTTGTGAAAGGAGATGCTATACATATTACATGGAATGAGTCTCTTGTTAAACCACCGCGAAAAAATATTTATTATATGTATAGTCCGGATGGAGGAGTTGCCTGGGAGAAAAAAGATGGAACTTTATTAACCCTTCCCGTTACGAGAAATAGCGCAGAGGTGGTATTTGATTCAAAAGATGATCCGGATTATGTTTGGGATATTGTCGCTGATAATGAAAATAATCCTTTTATTGTTTTTGCTTATAAAAAAGATCCAAGTCATGAATTTCGATTCGCGCAATGGGATGGTGGTTCTTGGACAACTAATACGATAACAACATCAGCACAACTATACGGTAATGATAATTTCTATTCAGGAGGTATAGTGATTGATCCCAGAAATGTACATAACGTATATTTGAGTAAAAAACGGGAACAATTAGAAATAGAAAGGTGGGCATCTTACGACGGAGGGAGAACGTGGCAACAAGCTGAAGTAATAACAAATAATTCAACCGTAGATAATTTTCGAATGCAGCTTGTGGAGAATTATTCGGATGCTTTACGTATTGTTTGGGCAAGCGGAATATATGAAGGCCTTATTAACGGACAATGGATGGGTTTTTCTAAAGTAGATATTCAATCGGATATAACGAAGCAAGCGATACCGAATAAAAATTGCTCTCCGTAATCCAATGTTTTATACTATAATTGTATTTACTCCAAATGATAATTAACGATGCCGGTATTTATTATTATCAAAAATCAAAAAGGAGAAAAAGAAGAAAGTTCCTCATTGTTTTTTTTATTATCTTTCTCGTTCTTGCTTGGGTTGGATATGTGATATATGATCATTTTCTTTCCCGTCCTAAGGAGATTGCAGGGGTCACCGCTTCACAACTTCTTTCTAATATAACTCCAACTCCTAAAAAACAAACTGAAAACCGGTTGGGGGATGTGGTTCGAGAAACACTAAAAGGCACAAAGGGAAGTTATGGCATAATAATATTGAATTTGAGAACAGGGGAGTATTATTTCCAGAATGAATCCAGATCTTACGAAGCCGCAAGTTTGTACAAACTGTGGGTCATGGCAACTGCTTTTGATCAAATTAAAAACGGACGACTTCGTGAAGCGGATGTTTTAAGCCAAGACCTTGATGTTTTGAGGATGAAATTTAATATCGCTACTCCTTCAGGGGAAATGAACGATGAGGAGGAAAAAGACGAAGAAAATATAATATCATATACTGTTAAGGACGCCTTGACGCAGATGATAACTATCTCCGATAATAACGCTGCTCTTCTGCTTTCAGAAAGGGTGCGATTGGCGAACGTTGCTTACTTTCTGGAAAAACAAGGTTTCATAAGCTCCAGCTTGGGAACGAATAATGCGGGGCCTTTTACCACGCCTTTGGAAATAGCTCTTTTTCTTAAAAAACTTTATGAGGGCAAGCTCGTGGATGGAGCATCCAGTAAGAAAATGTTGGATTTGCTTAGATGGCAGAAATTGAATAATAAGATCCCTAAATACTTACCGGAAAATTTATTTATTGCTCATAAAACCGGAGAGCTTGATGAATTCAATCACGACGTTGGAATTGTCTTTACTCCAAGCGGCGATTATATTATTGTCATATTGTCACAAAGCAATATTTCGTCGCGCTATCTTGTTGAAGAAAAAATCGCTATTTTATCGCGGGATATATATAAATATTTCAGTACAAACGACCGTTAACTATTCCACGCTTCCGGAAATTAGCACTTCTTTTTGAGCCTTGGTCAATTTCTTTAATTCGCATTCTCTTTTCATTGCCTCTGACCGGGTTGGATATTTTTCTGAGTAAACTAAATTGGCTGATGAAAAATACTTCATGTATTTCGCGGATCTCGATGATCGTTCTTTGTGTTCTTTCAAACGCTTTTCCAAATTATTTGTCTGGCCGATGTAGAGTGTGTTGGAAGATGTTCGTAGAATATAAACAAAATAGGACATATATTTAAACCGCAGGCTCAGAATGGATTGTTATATCCGCATGCGGGAATGAAGCCCTGATCTTATTTTCGATTTCATCACAAATCTTATGCGCGTTACCGACAGTCATATCGCTATTTACGGTAATAGTCATGTCAATAAATGTAAGATTACCCACAGCCCTCACCCGTAACTTTTTGACAGAAATTACGCCCGTTACCTGCTTGGCAATGTGATTAATTTTTTGGGACGAGCCATCAGGCGTGGCATCAACTAAAGTATCTAAAGTTCTTCTTCCCAAAACATAACCCGCGTGCATCACAAAGAATGAAACACCAATTGCCGCGATTGCGTCAGCCTTACCAACTCCGAAAGAAACGAAGACCAAGCCTGCAATTACCGTCAAAGAACTGTAAATATCAGAGCTGAAATGAAGAGCGTCAGCCTCTAAAGCCTGGCTTTTTGTTTCCTTGGCTACTTTTGAGAGCGCACGGGAACGGGAGTAATCTATAACTATTGAAAATATCATTACCGCAAATGCATACCATGTTACTTCAATTTCTGTTTCTCCCGTTCTTAACCGTTTTATTGCTTCATAAATGATCCAGATACTGGTCAGAAAAAGTAATCCTGTTTCAATTAATGCAGAAACGCTCTCTACTTTTTGATGGCCATAATGGTGACGCTCATCAGCTTCCTTATCTCCAACTTTTACAGCAAAAAATGTGAGAGTTGCCGCGCCCAGATCCAAAAGCGAGTGGGCTGCTTCGGACAAGATTCCCATACTGCCCGTTGCCAATCCTACTATAAGCTTGAGCACTGTAAGAGCAAAACTCGCAAAAACAGAGCTCAAAGCAACAGACTGTTTCTTGTTCATACGGTCTATTTATTTTTGTAGCTTTTTATTTTCTCAATGTCATGATCTGGAAAATATCCATTTGGGAGAAGCTCTAAAAGAGAATAATTTTTAATATTACCTTCTATATCTGAAGAAATAATTATTATATCCTGATTTGTAATAACATAAAATTCTAATAAGTATTGCAGGCATGCGCCACAAGGCACTGTAAGTTTATCGTCCAAGATTAGTAATGCTTTAAATCCATATTTTCCATTACAAATCGCATTATCTATCGCTACCCGCTCCGAGCATGACCCAAGTCCTGATATATTACTTTCTATGTTACATCCGCCAAAATATTTGCCGTCGGTAGATAGAATACTTGACCCGATTTTATGATCAGAACGCGGAACAAAAGCGTTACTTCTGGCTATAGATGCCGTTTCTCTCAATTTTTTAATCTCTTCTTCAGCGATCATATTTCATATTATAACAAATATAAGCTGGATCTTCAGAATTAATAATTGCTTATTTTAAATATTTTTCAATATTATCCAGGTGTTCTTTGTAGGTTTTTGCGCAATGAATTTGTTTATTATTATCATGAAGATAAAATAAACAATCTGTTTCTTCAGGATTCAGGGCAGCCTCTATGGCATCGATATTCGGACTGCATATGGGTGTCGGCGGGAGCCCTTTATGCAGGTAACTGTTGTAAAGAGAATCTTTTCCTTTTTCTGTTAAAACTATATTTCCCCACCAGTTCCCGTCTTTATTTTTACCTAAGGTATATTGCATGGTCGCGTCAATCTGCAAAGGCATGCTCTCATCCAAACGATTCCAGATAATTCCTGAAATTAACTTCATATCTTCAACTCCTGCCGCTTCCCGGGCAATAAGTGAGGCAATTTTCAGTCCTGTTGTCCATTTTATGTTTTTGGCAGCAAATTCATCCGCAAGCGGAGCGAAATATTCATTGAACCTGTTAATAAATCTCACTGCTA
>Ga0180732_1001052_pt1 | contig 18599 bp, 19 predicted proteins | sample KR11_01MetaG_FD_148674 | JGI IMG/M metagenome (GOLD analysis project Ga0180732, IMG submission 148674) | Groundwater microbial communities from the Olkiluoto Island deep subsurface site, Finland - KR11_0.1 MetaG | ecosystem: Environmental > Aquatic > Deep subsurface > Groundwater | place...
GCTATCCCATTGAAAAGCGAAGGGGTGGATGTAATTTCAGGTTTAAGCATGAACATGCCATTATCCTTGATGACTCTTGATGTGATGTTGAACAGATTTTCAGCTGGGGCGGAAAGCTCTTTTATTTTCTCTTCTGCTTTTATTAATTCATCCGTGACTTTCTCCCATTGCTGCGGGTCTATTTCTTTTCTTTTCAGGACAGGACAGATCACACTTAGAGATTTGTTTTCAATATCAAGCATCTTTCGTCCCTTGGCAGCATAATCATAATATTCTATTTTACCAGAGACATTGCATTCACCACATTCACCAGTGGGGCGGATCTCAAAGGTGACGGTCTTGCTTTCTTTAGTTTCGAGCATTGATATTGCTTTTTCTTTTTCTGAAAGAAGGAAAACCTCAGGCACAAAGAGATGCACTTTGATATCGCTTATAGGATCGAGGGTGCTATTCTCAACCTTAATCTTAAAATATATTTTAGCTCCCTTATATTCAAAAGCAGATTTTACATTCACTGCGCCAGTTTCTTTTGGTTGCTTAACATCAGGTTTTTTCGATTTTTCTATAAATTCAGCTTTGGATTTCCTATCAGGCTCTTCAGCGGGTACAGCAACAGATTTTGTTTTTTCTGCTGCTTTTGTCTCATTTCCCTTCAGCTTGCGCATAACAAGTGCGCCGACTAAAAGTATCGCAAGAATTGCGCCGCCAACCAGCAACCAATTTATCTGATTAACTTCTGGAATTGATGGTTGTGGAGTTTGTGTTGATTCTGGTGGAACAGGCTGGGTCGTAGCAGATGGGGTTTGGATTTCTTGAGTTGCTTCAGTAAGGGTTGGCAGCGGAGTAAAAGTAAGTGCTGCAGTTGTCAAATCTGCTTTAAGGTATGAAGTACCACCTGCTGCTGCGTAAGATAAATCCGACCAATCGTTATAACCTGAGAGTGTCAATTTAACATCATGAGAACCTTGAGTGATATCGTTAAGCACTTTGGGAGTTGTGCCCTTATACAACCCATCCAAGTAAATGCTGGCGCCGGATGGGGTGGAGGAAATTGCGATTGTGCCTGTTGATGGTATGGGCGTTGACGGTAGTTGTGCTGTGTATGAGGGGCCGACAATTGTTGCAACACCGTTTGTTATACCGGCTGCACCTGGATTGCGGTTAGCACCATTAGAGTCACTCAATGCATTAACTGTAAGAGTCAATGCACTGGTTGCTCCATCCGCTACACCTGTTCCCTTCAATGTTACTGTTGCAATCTTTACGGGGGCTGTGGTTGCCGACGTTGTGCTGAATACCGAAATAAGAACAGTTCCAGCCACATTCTTGATATTGATTGTTGGTGCTCCTAAGCTTCCTGCACTTACTGATTGTACAGTAACCACTGCAGGATTAAAGGTCAGGGTAACTGTGCCTGCCGCTATGTCTGTTGTTATATCGGTCACCTGTATTGCTACTGTTGCTGTTCCACCTGATGCTATTGTTATACTATCTACACTTATTGTTTCAGCAGCTGCTACTTCTGATACTGCAATTAGGCTCAGTAGAATCGCTATCAAAATGAAAAGTGATGAAATAACTCTGTTTGAGAGAATATTGCGAAAGTCAATATTTTTTCTGTATTTACCCATTGAACTTGAAACTGAAAGCAATATGCTATGGGTGAAGGAGAGATACTTGAAATGTTCATTTATACTTTTATAACTGCGTCCATTTCTTTTCCAATCGCTTCTCTCGCGATCATCAACTTCCCTTAAAAATGCCACTTATCCTCCTGAGTTTAAAATTAAATATCTTCACAGTTTTTCCCCGCACTCATTGCAGAATTTCTCGCTTGTTCCAGCTACTTTACCGCAGTTCGAGCATGTTCTTTCCCCTGTGCCAATATTAGAGCGCTGGACAACAGAATCCTTCACCTGTGTGCCGATCTTATCCCCTATATGGATATGCTGCTGCACGATTCTATCATCGATATATCCCTTCACATTTACCCTCTTTTCAATCTCATCAAGTATGCCATGATAGAACCCGGTAAGAGCGTCCTCTTTTTCAGCCCATGCCTTCAGGATCAGCTTTGATTTCTTTGCACCGCCCACGACCTCTACCTGCACCGCATATCTCAGGCCTTTTACGCCTTCGCCGAAGAACCGCACAACGCCATTGAAAAGCTGCTGGCTCTGTATCGTTTCCGGTTTCAGCATATGCATGTGCATATCCTTAATAATGCGAGATACAATTACGAACAGCGTCTCAGCCGGCATATCTATTTCTTTGGTGCTTTCCTCGGTCTCAATGAGGTTGCTGACATTGTTATGCCACTCTGTTTCAGTTATTTCTTTTACTTTTAGCATCGGACAAACAATGCTGAGCATCTTGCTGCCGATGTCTATTTCTTTTGTCCTGTTGCTTCCCGTCTCGTAATAACTAACCTTACCAGATACTTCACAGTCGCCACACTCTCCAGTTGGGCGGATCTCGAAAGTTACGGTCTTGCTCTCACCGGCTTTGAGAAGCGCAAGGGATTTTTCTTTTTCAAGAAGAATGAACACATTGGGAACAAAGAGGGATACCCTGACATCAGCAACCGGAACTGAAATAGTGTTTTCAAGTTTTATTTTATACAGAATCGTGGCGCCTTTATAGCCAAAAGCAGAAGCGATGTTAATTTCGTTTTTATTCTGCTTTTCTCCTGGTTTCAGGTTTTTAACTGTTTCTTGCACCTCCTCCTTCGGTTTGCGCATGTGTATGACAAGGGCACCGATTAAAAGAAGAACAAATAAAGCTCCGCCAAGCAACAGCCAGTTCGTCTCGTTTTTTGTTGGAGTTGGAGTAACTGAATTTTCAGTAGTCAGGGGTGTTGTTGTGGGATTTTGTGTTTGTTTATTCGCTTGAGTTTGAATAGGTGTAGAGGCTGGCTTCGGTGTATTGGTTGTTACAATTGTAGTAATACGAACAAGAGGCGCGGAAACATAATTAGTGTTTCCAGCAACCACGTTTATGCTGTCTGACCATGTGCTGTAACCTTCAAGTTTTAGCTCGATATTATGATAGCCTGCGGATGCATTGGAAATTATTTTTGGTGTTTTTCCCTGGTAGGAGCCATCGAGGTAAATGGAGGAGCCGGATGGGGTGGATGAAATTGTAATTGTGCCCGTTGGTGCCGAAATCGTTGTTGTTGCTATTGGTGACTGTGTAGATGTGATTGTTGGAGCAGGAATAGTTTTAATGCTCAATAATTGTAGAGGACTTGATACTGAAATTTTGCGTGTTCCACCTGCATTGGCATCGTCAAGATTAACCTTAACTTTATAATTGCCTGTGGCAGTAGCTGCATATGTAACCGAACCTTTGTTATAATATCCGGTAGAACTGGCTACCTTACTGCCGGCAGGAGAATAAAGAGTCACAGAAATATCATCATTTTCTGATGCGCCATCTGTCCATGCATTAACACCAATTGCACCTGCTGCACTCACGGTAACATCATACCATACAGCATCACCCTCGGCAATATCAGCGGCTGTTTCAATGTAATGCGGGGAAGCAGAAAGTGAAATGGGAGTAGATACTGAAATTTTGCGTGTTCCACCTGCATCGGCATCGTCAAGATTAACCTTAACTTTATAAGCGCCTGTTTCAGTGGCAGCATATATAATCGAACCTTTGTTATAATATCCGGTAGAACTGGTTACCTTACTGCCAGCAGGAGAATAAAGAGTTAAAGAAATATCATCATTTTCTAATGAACCATCTGTCCATGCGTTAACACCAATTGCACCTGCTGCACTCACGGTAACATCATACCATACAGCATCACCCTCGGCAATATTAATGGCTGTTTCTTTGTTATGTGGGGACGCAGAAAGTGAGATAGGAGTAGATACTGAAATTTTGCGTGTTCCACCTGCATCGGCATCGTCAAGATTAACTTTAACTTTATAAGTACCTGTTTCAGTGGCAGCATATGTAATCGAAACTTTGTTATAATATCCTGTAGAACTGGCTACCTTAGTGCCAGCAGGAGAATAAAGAGTTAAAGAAATATCATCATTTTCTGATGTGCCATCTGTCCATGCGTTAACACCAATTGCACCGGTTGCACTTACAGTAACATCATACCAGAGAGCATCACCCTCTGCAATATTAATGGCTGTTTCTTTGTTATGTGGGGACGCAGAAAGTGAGATAGGAGTAGATACTGAAATTTTGCGTGTTCCACCTGCATTGGCATCGTCAAGATTAACCTTAACTTTATAATTGCCTGTGGCAGTAGCTGCATATGTAATCGAAACTTTGTTATAATATCCTGTAGAACTGGCTACCTTAGTGCCAGCAGGAGAATAAAGAGTTAAAGAAATATCATCATTTTCTGATGCACCATCTGTCCATGCGTTAACACCAATTGCACCGGTTGCACTTACAGTAACATCATACCAGATAGCATCTCCTTCTTCAACATTGAGTTGCTCCAATGTATCTGCACTTACAGCAGAAATACTGAATATAAACAGCAACACTATTATTGATGTTATAACCAATTTTTTATGCGTTTTCATATATTACCTATTATTGACTTTTGATCATCCATTTTCTTCTACAAGCTTCCAACTTTATACACTTTAGACCATTTTTCATGATATGGCTCTGAATTGTGACTTTTTTGCATATTTATCTCCTCTTGATAAATTTCTGTATAAGTTTAAGTGCTTCAGACCTCATTATATCTTCGATCACAACTTTCCTCCACACTCACGACAGAATTTCTCATTCGCTTCAACTTCCTTCCCGCAGTCAGGGCACTTCCGGGCGCCGGCGCCGATGGTGGAGCGCTGGACAACAGAATCTTTTACCTGTGTGCCTATCCTGTCGCCGATATGCACATTGTACTGCACTATACTGTCATTGATATAGCCTTTAACATTAACCCTCTTTTCGATCTCATCCAGTATGCCGTGATAGAATCCAGTAAGAGCATCCTCTTTCTCAGCCCATGCTTTTAAGATCAGTTTCGACCTTTTTGCCCCGCCTACAACCTCGATCTGTGCAGCGTATTTTAAACCCTTTACTCCTTCACCATAGAAACGCGTCACACCATTGAAAAGCTGCTGACTCTGTGTTATCTCCGGTTTCTGCATATACATATGCATGTCCGTGATGATGCGAGATGTCATTGTAAAAAGCGACTCGGCAGGCATCTCTATTTCTCTGGTGCTTTCTTCGGTTTTCACAAGATTGTTGACCGTATCATGCCAATCAGCTTCACTGATCTCTTTTCCATGAAGCATTGGACAGACAATGCTAAGAGATTTTGACTCAAGTTCGATATCATGCCTCTTCCTTGATGCCATATCGTAATAGTTAATCCTGCCTGAAATATTGCAGTCTCCGCATTCTCCGGTTGGGCGTATCTCAAATGTTACGGTCTGGCTTGATTTTGGCTCGATCAGTGCAATTGATTTCTCTTTCTCTTTGAGCAGGAAAACATCCGGAACATAAGGATATACTTTGATATCGCTTATGGGGTCAGAAGTGTTGTTTTCCATTTTTATTTTGAATATGATTGTGGCGCCCTTATAACCAAAGGCGGTTTTAATATCTATGCCTGATGCTCTGGACACTGGTTTAACTTGAGGTACGGCTTCAACTTTTTGTGCTTCAGTTTTTGAAACTGCGTCAGGTCTGTTAAGTCTTGATTCTGATGATGTTTCTTTATGTTCAAGCACTGGTTTCTGTGGCTCTTCATCATGTTTCAATATGAATATTGCATAAATAATCCCAACAAAACCCAAAAAGATCGCACCTATGTAGATAAAAAGTTGCTTTAAATCCAGAGGGGTTTTTTCTTTAGGAGGATATGTTGTTTTGGGGGTTTCTAGTGTAGTGGCAGTTGCTTGCGTTTGTGTAGCAGTTGATTTAGATATAGAATTTAGAATATATTTAGGATTACGATTAATAACTTTAAATTCGGTTGTCAAATTATTGCTCAAGTTAGTTACTGTTACATTAAAATTTGATTTTGACTTTAATATTGTTAGACCAGAAGGTGATTCCCTATATAAATCCATGATTAAAGGTCCATTAACACCGGTAATATCGATTGCAAAGGCTATATCTCTAAAAATCAATTTATATGTATTATTTTGAGTGAAATCACCTGTCAAAGTCAAAAAATCCCTATCAAGAGTCCCATTTTCAGCCCCGACTATACCTATCGAAAACGAAGCGATCATCAAAATAATAAGACCAGTAACCACCCTCCTCTTAACAACCACCCCCCTCATACCAGCCTGCACCGCCTGCGCCATAATCAAAGCCAGCAGCAATGCAATCATGCCTATCGCAAGGGTGCGCGCCTGGGGCAGTTGCATTGCAATTCCATCATTTTGTATCATATTCGTATATTCCATTCGCAATTTTATATATTTATTTAAACTGGTTCATTTTTTCCATGCATTTCATATTTCTTTTTCAAATCGAATAAGGCATCACGAACGCCTAACTTTTCACAAACTTTCTCCAGATATTCCATATCCAGGGCATCATACTGCCTTGTATATATCCCCTGTGCGTCATTCACATCCTGTTCTCTGTGAAAAAGCAGCTTATTTGCTATCGTGTCCTCAGGTGAAGCGATATAGATCACAATGTTATCGAGCTTCACCATTTTCTTATTCTTGATCGTCCGCTCATCCATTTCATCATAAACCCCCTTTATATCAAGCCTGAACATAGTTCCTTTATCTTCAACTGTGCAGTGTGATCTTTCTTTAAAAGCTGCTCTCATATCCTCTTCATCTGCAAAAAAATCATTATCTTGCAGGAATTTAACAAGTGGTGGTATATTTATGTCATCGATCTGAATCACACAATCAATATCCATCGTTGTTCTTGGATTTCCGTAAAACAGAACTGCTATACCGCCAACGATAACGTAGTTGATACTGTTTTCATTCAGGAAATTGCATACAAGATCAAGTATATCCCTGATTTTTCTCATAATTCCTGTTCCTCATCTCTAATGCAAAATCGATTAATTCCATTCCTTCAATAAGTGTTTCAGCACCTGAGAATTTTCTTGCTCTCATCGCAGCTTTTATTAAATCCTTTGTTGTTATATCTTTCACTTTTTTCCTGATTTCTTCGATATTCATGATGATCATACCTATAGACAAAAATAGTTTGTTTTATTCTTCACATTCCCATCAAAATGCCACTCCACAACAAGCTCTTCTCTTGATCCCTCGCCAGCCGCCGCTCCCGCGAGCTCCAGCGTCGCCATCAGCAATCTCAATCCAGCCAATTTCTCATCCCTCTCCCTCGAATCCGTGTATATTTCCATTTCCTCGCTCTCAAACCATACTATCCGATACCTTCTGCTCGATATTTTCATCTTTTATGCCGACTACGCCGCCTTTATCATCGATGCCAACAAGGATATCGCCGCCAACTGTGTTTGAGAATGCACAAACATCCTTTGCAATATCTTTTGTAAAACTGGTTTTGAACTCTACCTTTTCACTTTCTCCTTTTTTATTCATCACAACATCTCCTCAAGCCCTTTCCTGATATCCTTAGGCACCACCGCAACCTTATACATCCTCCCACCGATCCCGGCTTTTCCCACAAATAGAAGTCCATGCACCCTGAGCACCCCAACCGTTGAAGTGGGCGGCTCGGTTTCCCAGAAATAGCTGTCATTCTCTTCCCCGTATTCTTTTGATAACTTATTGTATTTCACCCAGCCCCCTTCATCCATAACGAGCTTGAGCGCCTCCCTGGATTTTGGCGGCAGCTTTTCTATGACTTTATCGAGTTCGGTGGTCAGCCTGCTGATTATCTGATCAATTTTGTCCTTTTTTACATCCTTCGTTGAGATACCAAGCGCCTTTGAAACCGCATTTATCCGTGAGTTTCTGAACTTATTGAGTCCGGCAGAGATCGTGATGTTCAGGGTTATGGGCTTGCTGTCCTCATCTTTACTCATGGAGGATGTCATCATATCCATCATCCGGTTCGGGTTAAAAAACAATATATTCACCATCTATTCACCTTTTCCTTGCAGCATAATTACTTTTATCATCCAAAAACACTTCTCCTTTCTTCATCCTCAAAGAAATCCCTCTCTCCTCAAACTCGTTCCAGAGATTTCTCTTTCCTGTATGTCCCAGATAAAGTCCTTTCACATATTCCTCCCACACCTCTTCATCCATACGATCCCTGAGCAAGAAAACACACTCTGCCGCTTTCTTATACTGACGCGCCCCCATTTCATTAATAAGCGAACTTACCAGTTTCTTAAATTCTCTTAACACCTCTTCCCCATAGTCCTCCTTCAAATACTCAAGCACTTTTATCTTTTCATCCACATTGAAATAGTAACTGGATTCCTTATCCAACAGCTTTCGCAGAAGTTCCTTATCATCGAGCCTCAAGCCGATATTCGCACATAATCCAAAATACTGGAAAGATTTACACTTTTCAAAAAGAGCGCGCAAAACCTCCTCATGATATGTCCTTTTTTCGCTTTTATCAATAGAAGACAGAATATTCCAGTATTGTATAGGATCTTCCTTCAACCTGAAATTTTTCGATGCATCTTTCACAACTTCCGAAAGCAATCGTACGACTTCATCATGCGCTCCCGTCTCATGATAATACTTCAATAAACTTGAAAAAGCTCCGTTCCTGTATGCAAATTCAAGTGCGCTTCTTTCATCGATACGCAGATACGGCCTGAACCTGCTTTCTTCGCCAAGAGATTCTGATGATTCGATCAATGTTCTGGCTTTTTCTGTAAGTCCACAGTTGATGAGGAAATCAACATATGAACTTTCATCAAGAAGATTACGCATAGACTCTTCAAAATCCCTCAGATTTTCTAAATTCTCAATTTCTGGAAGCCTGTTAATGAAAGCTGCAAGCATGTCATAATTATCTCTTTCGCTTATATCCTTCAATCTTACAAAATCCTTCTCTTCCATTTGCTTTTTCACGAATGCATCGCATAAATTTTCAAATATCTCTTCACCATAATTGCTGTCTGAGTAGTCATCGTAGAAACATCCAAAATCCTCACAATTGTCAACAAGAAATTCAATTATGTGAAAGACCTGCTCTTTGGAAAGTACACTCTCATTGATTTTTATGAAACCCGCAAGTTCATCCGCAGAACCATCATCCCCATTCGATTTCATTATGCGCTGCAATCTGGATTCTATCTGTTTGTCCAGGGCTTCCAACAAATTCCCATCTGGTTTTTTAACCACCTCTGCCTGAATACCCAGATACATGAGATTTGTTGGATTTGCGCTTATCAGGGAATCTATGACGCCTCTTAATTCCTCACGGCTCATCCTGTCCAGACTTTTTGTGACCTTATCTGCGTCGCTGTATTCTCCCTCCATATATTGCAGCAGAACAGCAACGCCATGCTTGCAGTTGATGCCGTAGGGGCATGAACATTCACTTTGCAGATCGTTCAGATCCACATCGGTTTTATATGTGGTTGACCCTTCAACTTCTCCTGTCAGTTTATCTTTAAATTTGATGACCGATGTTACTCTATCATCATCGAAATAATCCTGACCCCTATAAAAAATGGTCTCGCCGTAGACATGTTTTATATCAGATTCTTTTAATGCAATTCTATCATTATTTTCGATTTTCATATTTTTCTCTTGATGCGGCGCGCATGTCATATTCGTCTGCATGGAAACCGTTTTCCTGCAGGAATTTTATCTGCAGGGGTATATTCTCATCCTCAAGCTGGATGACATAATCAATATCCATGGTTGTTCTCGGATTACCATAAAAAAGAACTGCAAATCCTCCAACGATATCTAAGCTGTTCTTGTTCAAGAATTCGCAAACAATATCCAAAATCTGTTCTATGGTTCTCATAACATATCCTTCTTTTTGAAATTTGGTCAAAATAGAACACGGATGACACGGATCAGACGGATATTCACGGATCCGTGTGAATCCGTGTCATCCGCGCAATCCGTGTTCTATCTCACGATTGTTCCCCCCTTTGATGACTTATGATTAGTATTTGCTCGCAGGGCAAAATCAATAAGGTTCATACCCTGTCGAAGTGAATCAAATCCTGAGAATTTCCTTGCTCTTATTGATTCCATGATCAACTCTTTTTCAGAAGTTTCTTTTACATTTCTTCTGATTTCCTTAATATCTATAGCAGTCTTCATATCTTTATTATTCCTTTCCAATTTTTCTCCTTTGTACCACGCTATCTCTTATATTCACCTGCGACTTGCCTCCTTCATCCACCCCAAAACTCGTCCTCTGCACCACAGAATCGATGATATTGATCACCTGCGTATTTTCAATAATCCCAATCTCCTTCGCATTCTGCACCGACCCCACAAGATGCCGCAAGCTATCTGCCATCTCATTCATGAACCCGTTCAATCCATATTTTTTGTCAGAGTATGCACGAAGGAGGTTGTGCGTTAAGCCTTTATATTCCTGGATAACAGCGGTCAGTAGATAATATGCCTTTTCTCCAACCGATTCACCAGACAAGTAGATTACCTTTTTTCCTTCAATATCGTATTCTCTAACCTTATGCAGCATATGCCTGCATGTCTCGCCCATGAATTTAGCCAAATCATCGATGCTAATACCTTTGAAGGATATGCCCTCCTGCACAAATTCACTTCCCGCTGCGAGCCTGCTGTACTCGCCCTCGCTCACAGGCTTTTCTTTCAAGAATGGGCAGACGCAGTGCACTTCCTTGGGGCGCATGTTAAGTGTCTGCTTTTTGCCTGTGTGGTCTTTGTAGGTGATGAGGGCGTTTATCTGTTCGTTGTGGATGCAGCCGAGAGGCTTAAGGAGGTATGTGGCGGTTCGTTTGCCATTGGGAATTATGTTGCCTAAGTGCTGAATTTCAGAATCTTTCATTGAAAAAAGATTCTTTGTATAATCCAGAATAACATCTGCATCGGTAATTACGAAATTGGTATTGTTCGTTAATCGAACCCCGAATTTTATATCATTATTTGACAGAACAGAATAGCCTCGTAAAACCTGGAGGTCGTATATGGTGTTAGCTGCCCTGATATCTAGTTTCAGGACAGGAACTGCGGAAACATGATTAGGGGTAGGTCTGAGGGCACGTTCGCGGCGGCGCATGGAGAGCACTACTATGCCGATTGCTATGATGGCAAGGATTCCTACAAGATAAATCCAGTTTGTTGACTCATTTTGTTGCGATACAATGCTTTGAACATTAAGAGGCGTTGTTTGCAACATGCTATATTGTGATATAACTTCCGGATTACCTTTCAGAAGTTCCTGTACCACAAGCATTGACTCGTATATGCCTTTTCCGTAATCCCCATTCCTAAAATTCGGTACGATTATCCTGTCACCGATATTGACTTTCATACTGTCGGTAACAGTGCCTTCAAGCCCGTAGCCGACTTCGAATCTATAATCTCGCTCTTGTTTTGCTACAATAATAAGAAGACCATTGTCTTTATCTTTTTTCCCGATCCCTGCATTCTCAAAAAGCTTTACAGCATACATCTCCATTGATTCGCCTTCAAGCGACTCTATGGTCACGACCGCTATCTGCACTGTAGTTTCCTTTTCGATTGCTCCTGCAAGCTGCGTTATCTTTGCTTCATAGGACTGGTCGATCATGTTAGCGTTGTCTGTGACATAACTGCTAAGTTGTGGGTAATTTACAGCATTTGCTACCGGTGAGAAAAATAGCAGGATGAGCAACATTAATATATATTTCTTCACTTTATTCGCCTTAAAACTCACATCCGTAACCTCTTCCGCTTTCTCAAGCTCCCCCATCATTATCTCCGTGCCCTCTACCTTCATCCCCAGCGTGCCCGCTACATCCTGTGATTATCAGGTTACATATATCAATAACATCTTCACAGGCAAGCTGGAAAGTTCTTTCACAGGCTCTCCTTGTAACTCGTTCTTCAAGATATTCTCCTTTATCTTCTGGAATATCTTCATCAAGTTCAATAAGATAAACCTTAATTTCACTCAATTTATCTCTTATCCTTTCAATATCCATCATTAATCCGCCTGCCTTACGAATCTCTTTTTGAACATCTCTTCTACTGCTTTATGGTAATATTCTCTATATTTTTTGTAACCACTATACTCAAATTCATTTCTCTTGAAGGAATATAGCAGATATCTATGTCATTTCCTGATCTCTTCTTTGAAATAGAACCAAATAACAGGATGCTATGAACGAAATCATGGGTTTTCAATAGTTTCACTGTAGCTTCTATTTTAGAGTCAATTTCTGATAATATTGTGTTCTTCATTCTTTCACAACCTCAGTAATTTTTAAATCCTTTGAATTCATAGTATCATATATTATGTCTGAATTGTTCGATGCCATTGCAGCAGAAAGCCGATTGACCGAAAAGGATGCGCTTGTACTTGGCAAGAAAATCAAGAAAGGCATGTGGGAAAAAGTATATAAAAATCTGGTATAAATCGAACTTGTTATCGATACCAGCGCCGCCAGCAGGCATGCAAGGGCGCGCAGCGCAAGCTTCATCTCACATGTGTTTTTCATAAGTTTATCCTCATTTTGACTCGAATTTAGATACTTCCTGAATAATTCGTCTGTAATCTGCTGTGAACTCTATTATTTCTACAAATTTTCTCATGGTTTCAGTCCATATAAATTCTTAATGTATTTCATCAATTCTTTTTCAGATATTCTCGGCTGTTCGAACTTGATCGAATTGAGACACAGACTGAGCGCTGTGTCTATCATATCAACCATAGCTTCAAGTGACTGGCGGCCCGTTATTCTTCGAAGCTGTGCCACCGAAACCAGAAGTTTTTGAGCTTCATCTTTTTCATCAAATATCATATTTCTTTACCTTTTTTTTCTTTGCTCTACGATTCCTCATGCTAAATCCTCGCTAACGTCCATAGCGTTTATCCTCCAAGTTTCGCCCCGCACTCATTGCAGAATTTCTCAATCGCTTCAACTTCCTTGCCGCAGTTGGGACACTTTTGGACTGGATCATTCATGATCTGGCTCCGAACCGCGACTTTTTTGCGTTTTCGATCTCAATTTTGCCTTTTTCAATGAATAAACCATTCTTATGAAAAAAAGCTTCTTTCAAGTATGTTTTTACCATATCCCTGCCAGCAACAGGCCCAGATTGGAGATGGCTTATTAAATCAACAATTTTGATATCTATTAAGTCTCTTACATTCTTTGCAAAATAGTCCATTTTAGAAAATATTTCATAATCTATCATTAACGGCGAAGGGTATCTTATTTCATCAAAATTTTTTAATGTATCAATAAAATTTATAACATCTGGTTTTTTGAAAAATACATTCTTTTGTTGGCAACATTCCAATAATTGTTTCAAATCGTGAGTTTTGAATCTAATATTCTGACAACCTTTAATAATAGGAACTTTATTGCCATAATCTATTTCGTAATGCTTTAAAATGAAGCATTTCAAATATTTTTCCACAGCTTGTTGCATATGATATGCTGCAAATCTTTCAAAATTATAATAAGCTAATAATCGAGTAGCTACATAATCCTCATCTGCTAACCTTAACCACAATTCAGGTTCAAATTCTCTATTTGATTTCTCCATTTTTAATAGCTGTTCCATTTCATCTTCCACTTTCAAGCACCTCCTCAAATTTGTTATTAAAACATTTATCAAAAATTGCCGTTCCTGCAAGCACCGGCGCCGCCAACACGCATGCAAGGGCGCATGCCGCAAATGGCATTCGTTTAATCATAATTCACCCCACCCACAATTTTTCCCCGCACTCATTGCAGAATTTCTCATCGGTTCCTGCTTCTTTGTCGCATTTTGGACATTTCCTCTCACCTGCGCCAATGTTCGAGCGCTGGACAACTGAATCCTTCACCTGTGTCCCGATCTTGTCACCAATTTGAATATGTTGCACGACATTATCGTCGATGAATATCTTAACATCAACCCTCTTCTCGATATCATCCAAAATCCTGTGATAAAAACCAGTTAATGCATCATCTTTCTCAGCCCATACTTTGAGTATAAGACGGGACTTCCGTGATCCTCCTATTACTTCTATGTAGGCAGCATAGGGTAGTCCTGTTACGCCTTCGGCATAAAACATGGCAATCCCATTATAAAGCTGAGGTGTGGATGTTATCTCAGGTTTGAGCATAAACATGCCATTGTCTTTAATGGCTCTGGATGTGATATTAAAAAGGTTCTCAGCAGGAATTGAGAGTTCTTTGATATTTTCCTCTGCTTTTATTAGTTCATCTGTTATTTTCTCCCACTGTTTTATATCAATTTCTTTTCTTTTCAAGACAGGACAGATCACACTTAGAGATTTGTTTTCAATATCAAGCATCTTTCGTCCCTTGGCAGCATAATCATAATATTCTATCTTACCAGAGACATTGCATTCACCACATTCGCCAGTGGGTCGGATTTCAAAGGTGACGGTCTTACTTTCTTTAGTTTCGAGCATTGAAATTGCTTTTTCTTTTTCTGCAAGGAGGAAAACCTCAGGCACAAAGAGATGAATCTTAATATCGCCAACAGGCTCTATGGCGTTGTTCTCTATCTTGATCTTGTAATATATCTTTGCTCCTTTGTATTCGTATGCAGATTTTACGCTTATTGTGCCAGATTCTTTTGGTTTTTCGACAGGAAGTTCCTTTGGTTTTTCAATTAATACAGATTGAGATTTACTATCTGGCTCTTCGGCTGGCGCAGGAACAGGCTTTGGTTCTTCAGTTGCTCTGGTTGTATTTTCTTTCGGTATGCGCAAACGCAGGGCAGCTCCACCGATTAAAAATATCGCAATAATTGCAAAGCCAAGAAACATCAGATATTGCAGTTCCATTGACGGATTGATTTCAGTAACACTATCAGCCCGAATATTTACAACCCGGGTCCAGTCAGTATAACCGAATTTTTTAAGGACAACGGAATAAGTGCCAATCGGCACATTTGTTATAGTAATTGGAGTTAATCCTTTGTAGGTTCCGTTGACGTATACTTCTGCGCCATTAGGATCAGAAGAAAATTTTATGGAACCTGTTTGAAGGATTAATGTTTCAGAAATGGAAGTGGTTTGATCCGACTTAACATCAACTGTCTTGGAGATTTCACTATAGCCACTTTTCTTAAGAATAACTGTATGAGTGCCAATCGACACATTTGTTAAGGTAATTGGAGTTACTCCTTTGTAGGTTCCGTTGACGTATACTTCTGCACCATTGGGATCAGAAGAAAATTTTATGGAACCTGTTTGAAGGATTAATGTTTCAGAAATAGAAGTGGTTTTGCCAGATATAACATCAACTGTCTTAGAGACCTCAGGATAGCGACTCTTTTTTATTAAAACGGTATGAGAACCGACAGCGACTTCTGAAATAGTTATTGGAGTTTTGCCTTGATAAATTCCGTCAAGATATACTTCCGCCTCACTTGGATTAGAAGATACACTTATAGAGCTTGTTGGTATAAACGCCAACAGAGCATCCTTTTGGCTTACATAAACCAAGCCATCAGCGACTGTTACTAAATCTCCAATATAATACCCTTCCTTGTATTTCCATTTGAGAACGCCGGTTGTTGCATCAAACGCGTACAGATTGGGATTAGCTACATAGACCACGCCGCCAGAGACGACAGGAGGGTTCATGATAGGATTTCCCATTTCGTATTTCCATTTTAGAACACCAGTTGTAGCATCAATAGCTTCAAGTCCATTCAGATTTTGAGTAAATTTATTAGTATCTTCCCAAATATAAGTTGATCCAATATAAACTACATTATCAGATATTGCAGAAGAATAAATAAAATAAGAAGAATCAGCTTCTGATTTGTATTTCCATTTTAGAACACCAGTTGCTGCATCATATGCGAATACATTTTTAAATGTACGGACATAGACTATACCATTATGAATCATCGAAGAACCTATATTGGAATCTACCTTGTTTTTCCATTTGAGAGCACCTGTTGTAGCATCGAGCGCATAGATTTTGCTATCTTTAAATCCATTTATATAGACAGTACCAAGTGAAACAGAAGGATGAGACGGGAATGAGTCTCCAATTTTATCCCAAAATGTGTCCCCTGTTGGATCCGTTCCTACTTCGGATTTCCATTTCAGATTTCCAGTACTTGCATAAAGCGCAGTTACATTATTATCGTTAGAGCTAACATAGACTGCACCACTTGATATCGTAGGAGAAGTAACACTACCTCCTATCGTGTATTCCCATTTGAAAGCACCTGTTGTAGCATCAAGGGCAAGTACTTTATTTTTTTCTTGTGTTATATAGACCGTAATATAGACTGTGTCACTGAAAACCGCGGGATCGCCTACACTACCATCCGCATTATATTTCCACTTGAGAGCACTTGTTGTAGCATTAAGCGCATATACAATATTGTCAAAGCCTATATAAACCACGCCATCAGAGGAAATCGCAGAAGAAAAGTATTTACCAGAGGATTTAAATCCGGTCTCGAATCCCCACAACAGCTTAAGTGGCGGTTCTACAACTTCATCAGTAGCACTTGTATGTGCAGCGTCGTGCCCATTCATCGGCCAGTCGCCAGCCTGTGCTGCTTGTGCTAACATTAACAATAACACAAGAGTACATGCAACCAGAGAGATTCTTCGTTTGTCCATATTGTAACTTACCTTAAATTAAGAATTGTTTTTTCGTTCTTATAGGATTCCCTCCAAATATTAAGGGCCTCTTCCCATTTGTCTTTTGAAAGTTCAAAATGAACCTCGAAATCTTTAAGAATTGTACCAAAACTAGAATCAAATTCTATAACCCCTTCTAAACCTAATCTATTTTTCCCAAAATCCACATTTAGTGGGAGCGGATAATAGAAACTGAAATAAACATTTTCTTTTGATGGTACATTAATAATATTGTGAAAAGTTGTTGAACCTGTATAAACCGCAGACTCTTTTCCCTTCTCCAAAATTTTTTCTTGCCATGACCAGTTTATCTTATCAATTGCGGCACCTCCAAAAATTACCCAAGCTATTATTTGTTTTGTTGTTAAATTAATTTCAGTTTTGCTTATTATTTCAAACTTTAGCCACGCAGCAGGGTAAGATAGGTTAGTAATAAAATTAAGTTCACCTTTATTTCTGATTTCGATTTCGTTTTTGATTTTTTCGAGTATCTTTCGTTTAAGTGGACTAATTACCTTTGAGAGCATAAACAATATAGAGCGGGTAACTGAATTTAACAATAATGATGCAATAATATCCATTTCACTCCATTTTTTAATTTTAAATAATTTATGAATCACACACCCCACAAAAGCTCGCCTGCATCGGCACCGTGGATTCACAGTGCGTGCATGTCTTCACGCGCGCACCAGGGAATATCAAATCTTCCCTCCACACGTCGTGCAGAACCTCGCCCCCACCTCATTCTCAGCATTGCATCCCTGGCACAATACCACTTTCCTCTCCTGTGCAGGAGCACCCTGAGCCCCTACGACCACAGGCGCGCCGCCAAAGCCCCCTCCACCAACAACCGTCGTTGTGGGAACGGCAGCCTGTCCTCGTGTGACCGCAGTGGCGCCCATCTGCTCCATGCTCTTGGAAGCCATGCGTTCAGCCCTGTCCGCGTTCTTATCTGTCAAATTCACCATGGTTTCCTGGAACTTCTGCTGGTCAGCCATCCGCTCCTTATACATTTGTTCCGTCTTTTCAGCGCTGAATTTTGCCTCGAAAGCCTTTGCTACACCTGCGCTGTCCTTAGCCTGAAGGGCAAGTATCTGTTCAGGGGTAAGTCCTTTAGAAACTTTCATCTTCGCAAGATCTCCCAGAGTACCGACTGCAGGATGCCCTCCTCCTCCTTCCCCGATCGTTGATATCAGGGCTTCGTCAGAAGCTATTGAGCGCGCTTTCAGCTTTTTCTCTTCGATCTCCTGATAGCCTGCGGCGTCCTCACGCTTGGTATCTTTTAATTTCTTAAGTAAATTGATACCCTGTTCACCTTCGATGCGTTCGCGCTCGATCTCCCTGCGCGCCATTTCATCTTTTAACCTGTCGCGTTCTGTCGCGGATTCCACTTCGAACCCGAGAGAGCCCCTTTGCATGTCAATGCCGTGTGTGTGAGCCAGCTTTTCCCGTATCTGGTTCCTGACCATCCCGAGGTCCTGGAGATTCTCCTGAAGTATGTGCTGGAGCTCTATTTTATCATAGTCGCGGATTATACCCTGTTTTGCTAGTTCATGAATGAATTTCTTGATCTCATCCTCATTTTTTAGTTTATTGATATCTTCTCCAGCAGCTCTTGCACGCTCGCGATTTCTTAACTCGAGCTCATCATCTTTTATATTCTCTATTTGACCGCCTTTTCCAACTCCTCCTTTTCGCTTAATGATCTCAGTCCAGTAGCTTTCATCGTAGTCAAAATTCGGGAGATGTATCAGGTTCATGCCGAGCCTGTTGAGAGTGGTTCTCATATGATGCTCGAAATCCTGCTGTATCTCTTTCTTTATCGCAAGATTGCCATACAGCTCATCGAATGAGTACTGTTTGATCTTTGCCTGTACCACATTTGTCATCTC
>Ga0180732_1001053_pt1 | contig 18596 bp, 19 predicted proteins | sample KR11_01MetaG_FD_148674 | JGI IMG/M metagenome (GOLD analysis project Ga0180732, IMG submission 148674) | Groundwater microbial communities from the Olkiluoto Island deep subsurface site, Finland - KR11_0.1 MetaG | ecosystem: Environmental > Aquatic > Deep subsurface > Groundwater | place...
TTTCTTTTGAAGTTAAAGGCCGTCTTGATTTATCAGGGTTTATATATTCCTTTTTTTTTGTATCTGCAAACAATCCACCAAAATAAATATATCTTTTATTAAAATTACACAATGGTTTTTTCATCATATTTTAATACAAACACCCTTTCAATAATTATAATTTCTCAGCAAAAGCCTACCATATCATTAACTATATATCATATTAAATCAATTAAGTATTATCATGACAAAAGAAATAAATGTTGAAATAACTGGAGTTGCGCCTTTGCTTCAGCATCGGTTCGCAACGGAAGAGCACGGTGAAAACAAGAGCCGAGCAAAGAAAAAGACCTACGATTCCAAAGAAGAAGCTGAAAAATGCCTATACAAGAACAAAAACGGTGAAATATTCCAGCCATCCGAGCATGTATATCAATCGATGGTACGGGCTGCGGTAGACTTCAAATTCGAAGGAAAAAAAACATATAAGGACGTAATCACTTCAGGGATAATTATAGAACCCGAAGAGATACCCCTAATCACAACCGGGTCTTATGAGATTGATGCCCGTGGTGCTGTAGTACAGAGAGCGAGAATCATAAGGTGGAGACCAAAATTCAATCAATGGAAACTCCAATTTAAAATCACAATTCTCGATGATGAAAACATCTCAGTACCTGTGGTCAAAGAAATCCTCGAAAAAGCAGGATCATCAAAAGGCATTGGGGACTATCGCCCGCGCTATGGTAGATTTATGGTCACTTCATTCAAAGAGGTGTAATATTTCAATGGGTATGACACAGGTAATTACAAATAATAGCAGATCCATATCATATATCACGGTATGGTGTGGTAAGAGCGAGGTATGGCGTGGCAGTGCGAGGTAAGGTGTGGATTTTACTTATTCACACTTACCAAATTATTCAATTCATCCTCTGGAAACAGAGATGATATCTAATAACAGGTTTGGTTCGGCAAGGTGTGTTTAGGTGAGGTTAGGTGCGGTTTGGTAAGGTTTGTTAAGGTAAGGTGGGGTAAATACAATTTATAGTGCTTGTCAAATGATTAATCAATTTCAAAGAAACAAACGAGAGAATCTAAAAGAAGAGTGCCTAAGATATCTTGGTGGTAAGAAGTGTGCTATCTGTAGTAATAACTCAGAACTTCCTTGCTGCTACGATTTTCATCATAAAGTAGGTTCTAAAAAAGAAAATATAAGCAAGATGATAGCAAAAAAAAAGAAAATGGATACTGAACTAAAAACAGAACTCGATAAATGTAGTGTGGTTTGTGCTAATTGTCATAGGCAGATAACCACTCAAACAATGCCTTTAGACTTACTAAAAAAATTATACCTATCATCACAATCAGAGGTTCAAGTCCAATGATTGCGAAAACTCTTGAAAGGTTTGGTCAGGCACGGCATGGCGTGGTATGGCAAGGCGTGGTGCGGTAAGGTAAGGTAAGGTGTGAATTTACATTCATACTTAACCCAATAACTATTTCCTTATTTTTTCATGTTATGGCGACTATTAAGATGTTTCAATCCATCTTTCGTAATTTCTCGACCACCAGGACTTCGTATCATAAAACCAGCAGAAAGTAACGGGGGTTCGTAAATTCGAAGTAGCGCATCTATGCCGATTCCGGCGGTTTGGCACAGATTTTCCGCTCCCCTTGGTTTTTTAGATTTAGCCAATATTTTTAAAATCTCGATCTGTACATCATCAAGTCCTTTATTATCTATACCATAAAGAGAAAAGCAATCAGTTACCATCTTATCATTTATCATACCTGAATTATATAATAATGAAAATTCATATATATTAGAAAAATGGGAAAGCGCAATACGTGGAATTCCATTTGAGCGCAAAGAAATTTGGTAGGCACTTGTCGCATCAATATCAATTTTATTATTTCTCGCTACCTGCATAATTATTCTTTGCAAATTCAGAGTAGTATAGGGTAATAAATTATATTTTTTAGGAAATCTTGAATACATTGGTGATGTAAGAAGGCCAGGATCTGTCGTCATTCCTATTATACAAAAAGGATTGACTGATTCAGTTTGAAACAAACCATCCTTATCTACATAACTATATTGAAATGTGTCCATTGCTTCATGCATTGTATCACTTATGTTCGATTTTAAATTATGAATTTCGTCTATAATCAAAAAATCTGGCAAATTAATCAAAAATAAATTTGTCAAGTCAGATAATTTCATAATTGCATCTGCTGATATTATTTTATAACTCATATTAAGTTCTTTTGCAATAAGCCTACCAAGTGTGGTTTTTCCTGTCCCACGCTCACCTGTTATCAAGGTGTGGTTCATAATACTTTTACGAACTTTACAAGCGTTGATAGATATAGAAATAATTTTTTTTATGCGGTCGTTTCCGATATATTCCGATAATGCATTTGGTTGAAGATTCAATTGTGAAGGATTCATATTAATATCATAAGGTAAATTCAGGTTATATTACTTTAAATGATATATCTTCGTGATATATCTGCTATATCATTTAAATACTTGTACGACTATATTACCTTTCCGTGGACATTACTGAATTTTATACTAAAATATCTGAAACAATCAATGGCTTAACTCCTGAAGAAATTAATTTAATTTTTAAAATTCTTAAAGAAAAAGGATATTGTGATGATCTTCAAATAAATAAGAATGATCAGAACGCAATTAAGGACGCAATTAAAGAACGTGTGCAGAAAATAAGTATAGAAGATCTTGAGTTAATTACACCTGAACCAATAAAAAAGATAATACAGGAATACAAAGACCAGGACTTGAATGAAATATATAGTGATGATGATGAAGATAGCCAGGAGATAATTAACTCTGTCAGCAACAAAGAAGAAACAAAAGAGCAATTGATACAGGAAGCATTGGCCATATCATCGAATCGTGGGAACGATCGAGAGGAAATTCCGAAAGATATGAGGACGAGGCTGAGTTATATTGCATCCAAATTAAATATCAAATACAAACTCTCAAAAAGGCAGATAACGAAGTTAATCAATCTCAATCATATCACAGTAGGCAAATACATAACTGAATGCGTGAATGCGCAGCCAGACCTTATAAGAATTTGGAGTGGATCAGCAGAAGCCAAATCAATCCAAAAAATAGAAGACACAATGGCTAAGACCAGTGCTGATAGAACCATAACAAACCTCAAAGATAGTATATCCATTGCTGACAACATCCGTGAAAAATATGCTATAATCGCCGCACAGAGGGGATATAATTTATATTCATCCGGGGATCTTGAAAAACTCGTAAATAGCGCCGTGCAATTATATTTCTCGAACGATTCAGTATATACAAACATCATTGCACTTGAAACGGAGAATGAGAGGCTGAGGCAGCAGGTCAATATATTTCGAGGACAAATTGAAGAATATGATGAACTAAACTGTTACTTCTTAATTAATTCAAGAGGATAATAATGGAAACAATACAATCAACAACAACCCCTGATATGAATGAAATTGTCAGGATATATGCCAAAGAGAAAGGATTATCGGAAACTGCAGCTTGGGCGTTAATACGGGGAACCTTTGTACCAAAAAGCGAGGTTCTGAATATTATCGAGAGTCAGACAAGGATGGGACAACAGGGACAGGGAAACCAGCAGCCGAGTAGGATAGCTGAATTATTTGCTCAGAGAACCGACAGTTCGATGGAAAAAATGAAACTGGATATGGAAATCAAGAAGTTAGATATGCAAGAAAAGGCAGAGGCAAGGGAGCAACGGAAAATCGAACTGGAAGAAGCTAAGTTGGCTAATAATAAAGAAATGGAAGAAGCCAAAATTGCCTTTACTAAAGAAATAGAACTGAAAAAGCTTGAATTCGAGAGAGAAAAGCACCAATCAGAGGAAAAATGGAGACAAGCTAAAGAAGATTCTGAAAATAAATGGAGACAAGCTAAAGAAGATTCTGAAGACAAATGGCGGAGATCAAAAGAAGAATTTGATCAAAAAGTGTTGTTAGTACAGAGCGGGAAAAAACCAGATGAAGCAGGCGAGATGATAAAAAACCAGGAAAAATTCTATGAACGAATCCTAGATGAACGAACCCGCCATACAGAAGAAGTTGGAGATCTCAAGGAAGATTCGGAAAAGAAATTAAAAGATATAAAAACAGATATGGATTCCAGGTTTGAAAAATTTATTAAAGATTATCAAAACAAACCAGCATCGGACGATTTCATAAATAAGATGAAAGAGTATAAGAAAATGCAGACTGAATTCCTTGACATGACTTTTGATACCCTAGAAGCCAGGGGATTTGATAAAAAACAACTTGAAGAAATGAGAAAAGTCACAAGTGATAAAGCAAAGGAGCAAGAAGGCAGCATTGGTAGGCTCTGGGAGGTGGGCAAAGAAGTATGGAAACAGATCGAACCCCGCATTTTACCTCCGGAACTGACCCCCGCGCAGGCTATGGAACAGCAGCGTCAGATCGCAGAACAGCAGCGGCTTGCAAGGGAGCGCGAGGAGAAGTTACGAAAGGACGTTGAACTCGAAGCAAGCAGGCTCACAGCGGAAAATAACCTTCTTGAGCAGGAAAAAGTGCAACTTAAACAAATGGAAGAAACCAACAGGGCGCTGCAGCAGAAATATTATGAGCAGAGAGACATTCTTGTAAGGAAAGCAACGGACATCGGTATACCAGTTTCTGACGAGATGAATAACGAGCAGATATTCATGGCAATAGAGCAGCGAGATGCTGAAATTGAACGAGAGCACACGGCAGCAAGGGCCTGGCATGCCAGAGAGAAGCAGGAGCAAGCCGCGGATGCAATAGCGCATGCTGAACAGATAGCTGAGCAGACAGCCGAAAAAATAGAACCAGTCGAACCGGAGCCACAAGATGTAAGTTCAGACGAGATCGAGGCGGCACCTGAAGCGCCTGAAAAAGAAGCCCCAGGCCGCAAGAAAAAAAAGACAAAAAGTAGCAAGGACAAGGTCAAGTACACTATATATACACAGGACGGGACTGAACTTGCCAGGGTGGAGTCGAATAATCACAAAAACGCAGGACTGAAAGTTGCGAATACCCTTAACGGTACTCTAGACAACCCAGTCAGGATAAAAGTGTCAAGCGAATCCGGGGAGGAGAAAGAATACGATGCTTACAGCGCCATGATCGAGAACAAAGCAGGAACTACGTATGCAGTTCCCAAGGTGAAGGCGGTGGCGGTGGCATGAGTTTCATCAGGTACATTTACAATACGTTTTTCAAGAAACTTATTGACAAGTCATGGACGCTAAATGATGCGTTGCAGCTTCTTGAGTTAATTAAAGATATCAAAAACGGGATTTATGTTGAAAAGTACGAAAAAAAAGAACTGGAAGGATCGCAGTGGCTGGCACATCAGATAGATAACAGGTCAGAACTGCTTCCTGAACTCAGAGAGCTGCTGGATAGCAGACGCGGACGAGGTAGTGAGATAAAAGAATCACTGTTCCAGCATAGGGCGCTGGTCCACAGCCTGTTTTTCAATAAGCCGCACGTCCTGAGTGAATTATCTAAAATCGTAGACGAGCTGGAGTTCCAGGTCAGGAAATGGGAAGATGAAAAGAAGCAGGGGTACAAATTCATAGAAGCGCCGCAGGTGGGTTCCGCGCTCAGGAAGAAATAGAATGCGCTGTCCAAATTGTAGGATTCTGCTCAACAGCGGCAAATGTTCGAAGTGTGGGTATGTTCGAAGAACTAAAAATCTGGCAGGGAAACGGATCAACAAGTAATACAACGTAATACGAGGAGAAATATGGGAATATCGTCATCAAGCGCCACCTCAGCAGGCACAACAAAAATTCATTTCATCTATCAGACAAGCACGACATCCAGTTCCAGTTCAGATGTGTGTTGGTACAGCGACCCCATCGCACGGTGGCTGGATATCATGGACGAGCTGTACGACGCTGCAACACAGAGGCAGCGTGCGGCATGGTTCGCGCCGCAGAAGGTGCGTGTTGTGGCGCCAGTGCCGCCGGTCAGAAGATACCAGAAAAGTCTACAAAAACAAAGGCACCCATTTCCACCAGGGAAGAAAAAATAATGGAAAAAACAGAACAATACTGTAATCGCTGTACAAACAATGGCGGCAAAGTGTGTGATACATGCGACTTGCCGGAAGGCTGGTGCTTCCCCACCCGGTTCTGCGAGGTGCTGGAGGCGCATGTCAGGTAATCTATCAAGTCGCGTGGAGTGCAGGTTCCTTGAAATCGAGGAGAGGCTGCGCAAGGCCAGGGTGGGTAAAGAGGCGCAACCGGATAAGCTCATACCCACCAGTTATATAGATGAGAAAATAAATAATTATGAATATTATTTAAATGAAGCCCATAAAAATGCACCTTGTCAGGGATGCAAAACTCTTGTAGAAAGTGCTATTGTCGGGGTACGTATATTTAAACTAATGGATAAAAATAATTTAAAAAGGGAAGATATAACTGATGAAAAGATACGGAGGATAAAAGAACAAGTTAAGAGGGAATTGAGTTCCTAGTCCAAAACAATAATACCCTATCATTCAAATTATTCATAAAAGCTTGTTATTCGTGCTATCGCTAAAGTATCTGAAGCTTTTAAGAGAGATAAGTCTATCAAACCGGAGTTTAGAGATGATGGATCTATCGTTTATGACCAGAGAATCCTTTCCTGGAAGGGACTTGAAGCAGTATCTATTCTCTCTTTGACTGGAAGACTTAAAATACCTATCAGGATCGGAGAATATCAAAAAGTCAGGATGAACAGCAGGGTTAGAGGTCAGGCTGATCTCATTCTGCAAAATGATATTTTCTATATTGCTGCGGTTGTGGAGGTTCCTGAACCGTCTAAGTTCGATACGATTGATACTCTCGGTATTGACATGGGAATTGTCAATCTCGTTACCGATAACGATGGAGTTGCGTTCAGTGGTGAGCAAACTGATAGAACCAGAGAGAAATATGCCAAGCTTAAGGCAAACCTGCAGAAAGCCGGAACAAGAAGTGCCAAGCGGCATCTTAAAAAGATATCTGGCAGGGAAAGAAGGTTTCATACTCATACCAATCATGTTATTTCCAAGAATGTTGTTGCTAAAGCCAAAGACACTGGAAGAATGATCGCTCTCGAAGATCTCGAAGGCATCAGAACCAGAATGACGGTTAGAAAGGCTCAGCGAAGCAGACACCATTCCTGGGCATTCGGACAATTGGGGAATTTTATCGAATATAAGGCTGCCATCGCAGGTGTGCCTCTTGTATTCGTGACCAGTGCATATACTTCTCAAACCTGTCCAATATGCAACCATATCAGTAAGAGAAATAGACCGACAAGAGATATGTTCAGATGTGTTCAGTGCGGGCATGCTGGTTCTGCTGACCACGTTGGAGCTATCAATATAGCGTATAGGGGCGAAGTAATCCGCCCTATTGTTTCGAGGATGTTTTTTGATTTGAACCATGTTCTGCCTCAGTTACAAGGCTCTGGGCTTTAGACCAGAGTTGATTACTTCGGGGAGCAACTGCAACGGTTTTGAACATTACCAGACCCCTCTGTTTTTCGCAGCTTCATCCAGTATGGACTTTTGCACTTTCGATTAGGGCAGGTCTTTGGTAGCTTTTCAGATTTCGGATACCAAACATACCCACATCGAAGACAGGTTTGTTTTTCGATAGCCATTTATACCCTCTCGTTCCAGTCTTTCAAGGTCAAAGAGATTCCTGAGTAAGATATTACGCCTTCACTACCCACAAACCAGTTATCAATTATTTCTCCATTTTCTTTTTCTACAAAAACGGAATCCCTATATCCTTCAGGGACTTCATCAAGAGTTGTTCTTGTTAGGATGTCGCTTGCATTCAAACCAGAAAGTTTCTCAATTACCATGTTATGTTCACTCCCTTTCCTGCATATGTTATGAATCTATACACATCTGACCCAGAAACTACTTTTTCATTTCCGAATCTATCATGGGTGCAGCTATCCAATTCAGCATCCGTTAAGTCTCTTCCAAGGATTGCTTCAAGACATCTCAAAACAGATTCAGACCACGCTTTATCCAAATCGATACTTATTTCTTTTCCTATTTCTATTCCATTTTTTGTTATTTTGTAATTTTTAATGTTTGTCATATTATTTTACCTCTATTTACTATGTATATACTCAATGGTATATAAGGCTTTGGGTATATACTTTACGCATAACGATTTTAGTTAAAATAAGAAAAAAGAGAATCTAATTTTGGGGGTCGCTATCATAGCGTCATGCCTCGCTTTTCAAAGCGGGGTACGTGGTGACTACGGCTTTATATCATTCATTGGTTGCATCTCAAGCCTTCGCCCATCATCACTAACCCAAACAAGAAGACTCTCTCTATTATTGATTTTAATTTCATCCACATCACCGGAAAGATTCAATATAATCCCTTTCTTATTTTTGTATAACCGAGCTTTTATCATTATAGTCCTCTGTGTTGTTTTATATATAAGTTCTTTATGGTATAGATAGGTTTATATGGTTATATATGTATATATACTTTCATAAGGAGATATTATGAAATTCAAACAAATGATAATGATATGTATCGTGATAAGCATCAGCTGTTTTTTGACTTTACCTGTGATGGCTGCTAAAAACGATACATTAAAAATGCCCTCCCCAGTCCGTGGTTGGGATTCAGCGCCGGAAGATGCAAAGACATGGGCACAGACACTTCTTGATTGGGGTGCAATGGTTGCTGGTATTGTTGCGATTGCCAGCATTGTATATTATTTCATCAAGGGGCGTGTGTCTGATTCATCTGGTAGTATTCAGGACAAGAACGACAGTACAGCTAAAACAATAGGAACTGTTCTGGGTGTTGTGATGCTTATAGTTGCCATTGCATTTATTACCACCATTTTCTGGAAGTGAAATGAGGTTCTTACTGATTATCATAATTACTTTATTTATGCCAGTCGCTAGTGCAGCTCAGGACAGTATCTTTGACATCATGGATGAAAAGTATATTACAGATATATCGGAACTCCCTTACAGCTCCGGCAATCCTGTGGTAGTGTGGCAGGAGAGTAAATACAGACATATCCGGGCATGGGTGGACATTGTTGGATTTCGGAATCTCAGCAAGAACGGGGAGGAATATTTTATCAATGGCGATCCGGTGAATATGGCAATAGTTCAGTATGATGCAAAGGCAATGGTTTCTGGAAGTGTTCAGGAGCTAACTCCAACTTTAACTATTACTACAAATAATAATTATACAGTGGCGTCATTAACTGTTTACCTCTACTGGGAAACAATGCAATGTTACGACGGCGATTGCTGGGAAGTACCGCATCACGAAACCGCAACATTTCAAGATGTTGAGGTGGCCCCGAAGCAGATAAACAAGACCAGAAACACGAACATCGAAGTTACAGTAAAAGAACAAAATTTCACGATAATAAACACGACTGAAATCAGTATTAAAATTGATAATATGGTATATGACAGATACTTGATCAAAACCAATAATGGTTTTTATGAGAAAGTTAACAGAGTATGGCATGTTGAGAGTACACCGAAAGGAATTTACTTTGCAAATGAATCCATAATAGATATTTTCAAATCGGATAATCTAGGTCATATACAAGATTCTATTATAATCTCTGATTTAAACTTTAATGTCACAGCAAGTGGATTTTATTTCTCTACGAATCAAACCAATATAACTAAGATATCCCATACATCGGACCCTATGGCTCAATTCATGAACCGTGATCTGATCGGGTTTCTGATGATACTTTCTGCATTTTGTGTTTTCATAGTTTATACTTCGAGGCAATTTATATGAAAAAAATTATAATACTGTTTTTAATTCTGGTATCTATATCTGGATGCATTGATGAAGAAAATTATAAAATATACTCATATACAGATGGGTCGAACTTTACGCTATTCAATGATGAAACAGTATATGTTTATCTTACCCCTCACAATGTCGGGTATAGCGGGACATACCGTATAACTAATTCAGAGTTGTACTTAATATTTCCAACCGGAATGACTGAAAGATTATCACGTAATGGCACTGCATGGGTGGATAAAGATGGGTGGAGGTGGGAACTTGGGATTCCGTGATCCTGGATCGTGGATGATCCAGCAAGGCATAGAAGGATTCATGTATCGTATAGGTGATATGGTTTATGGCATCGGAGGAACCAATGTCACAGAATCAAATAGAAGTGCTACTGAATCTATTTTCATAAAAACACTTACCTGGAATGTTGATCCCTATTCATATGTACCTGTACGTGAATGGCAGGATTATTGTGCGGCAGCATTTGTGATTATTGGTATCGGCGCTCTGCTTCTTGCATTTATATGTAGTCAGGTCGATGTAAGGTCGATTGATGATTTGATCGGTGAAGGGTATACCCAGAATAGAATTGTTGATACTCTATTAAGCCTGTTAGTGATTCCGCTGCTTGCTGTTTTTGGTGTATGGGTAGTACTAAAACTCAATTTCATTATAAGTTGTTTCATAGCTGATTATATGATAATGAACATTCCTAGAACATATGCTGATAATTTTTTAATTTATATTTTCATGGCGATCACCTGTGTTATTTTATCTCTGGTGATGGTTATTAGAGCGATTCAAATTGTCATATTTACAATCGTTTCATTAATTGTAGGAGCTGCATGGAGTATTACAGAACTTAGAGAGAAAGCAAAAGAATATACAAGTTCATTTCTTTCAATTGTATTTTTACAACCAAAACTTTTGTTCATAATGCTGATCGGGGTTATTATTATCTCAAAATTACCTCAACCGTTACTAAATCTTAAAGCCCTTGCATATTTAGCATTAAGTATATATCTGTGTTGGGTCGGGTATAAATCAGTTATAGGGGACACGATTACCACTATTGTTAGAGTAGCAATATTCAGGAGGATAAAATGAGTTCACACGCAGTCCCTAGAAATATGGAAAAAGTAGAAAGACTATGGAAGGGGGTTCCTGATAGATATATCTGGGTAGCTATTGGGACACTTGTTATAATAGGGGTTCTCCTGATCACCTTTTTTAGTATATCTAATTGGTTTGGAAAAATAGCAATTGCTGCTATCTTTATAATTGTAGTTTTTATGTGGTTTCTACTAGCGCGTAATCCAAAAACCCTTGATAAGAGTTTTTTATTTGGACTGTTTTATGTTCGTGGTGCTACTGGATACAATTTTTTAACAAAATATTCACTAACTGATCATAGAATAAATAAACTATTGACCATAATAAAGTTCATGACTAACGGGACTATAGTGTTTAAGAACGGGTTTGGATGGATTTATGCGTTTGATCCCGATAGCGTAACCACGGATACTCTGGAAAGTTTTAATACAAAAGCACAAGCCCTTTTAAACTCATTACCAGATAACGTTTTCTTTAAAATAGAAGTACGTATTGAACCTAAACAAGACGCGCAGAAGCTCACAGAACACGCAAATGATCTGATCAACGAAGAAAAGAACGATGCAAAGTTAGCTCATCTGCGATCGATCCATGAATATTCTAAAGAAAAAGAAAAGAATGATGTTGAGAGACTGTATTATTTCTTCATTGGTCTTTATGGAAGAATAAGTTCGGAGGATGCTGGAATTATTAAAGAAAAGATTGAACATGGGTTACAGGATAAGATCAATAATATGAATATTATATTTAGTCAAATCAAAGACCCATACCTTTTATTTGAATTTTATGCAGGAGAGTTAAGATGAAAATAATACAGAAAATTAAAAACAAGATAAGTAAGACTATGATCATGGCGGATAGATCGAGTCAACAGACCGTATCCAGATCGATATTTCCGTCAAGAGTTGATACTAAACTCGATTATGTGATCATCGATAATCAAACCCTTGTCCGTTGTTGTGTCGTTGGAATTCCAGACAATCCCGACGTAGGAGGCTACCCGGAGAAAATGAATCCCTTTGTGATTGCTGAATTGATGGGAATCGAAGGAGATGATTTCAGGCTTTCGATAACTTACGGAATCAATAAAATAGATAATAGCAAAGCAATTCAAATGTTTGATAGTGCTGATTATTATAATCGTATCGATCAAGATAGTTACATTGATAAAAAGGGAGGAGATACCACAAAACAACCTCCACATATCAAAAAGTTGCAATCTAACAGTTACAAGCGGAACATAGAAGCACTTTTTGATAACGATGAGAACCTATTCAAGACTGCACTTATCATAGTGATTAAAGCCCAGACGTTACAGGGTTTACGAAGTGCTGAAAGCCGCATTAGAGCTGTTTTATCTGGCAGTCGGATATTTTGTGAGTTTCCTGACTCAAAACATCTTGAGACGTTACTCAACTCAATGATGGTTCTTGCCATATGGAAACGTACATCATGTGAGCTATTCTCGTACCATGCCGCCCTGTTGCTTCCACTAATGTCCCCAGGCAATAGACTTTCTTCAGAGGGTACATTGTTCGGGGAAACCTTAGAAGATAATCCAAGAGCTGTCCAGATCAATATGGATGCATTATCAGCACAACATATCTTTGTTTGTGGCGCATCGGGTACAGGAAAAACATACTTTTTGATGCTGTTTCTAATACGATCACTCACCATGGAAAGAAAAAGAATCATATTCATCAGCCCAAAAGCAGATGAGGGGACGAACCATCTAAACGTATTCAGGTATTTCAATGGTTGCATAATAGAATTGGGAAGGGGAAAAAGCAAAAACATCAACCCATTTGATATATTCACGCCAACCAACATCAACAGAGATACTGCTGAGAATATATTTTATGACCATGTGGATATTTTAAAGAACTTCTTTTTAGCATTGATCTTATCTGAAACTACAGGACGAGATAACATGATATCATATCTTGAGAAATCAATTCATAAAGTATATGAACAGAAAGGGATATACCAGGAAGATTTTACCACATGGCATGATTGGCCATACCTGAGCGACATATACAAAATTTGGGAAGATGAAAAGGATATTGATGTGACGGCAAACGCACTATACAATAAAGCCGGATCAATAATGACAAGTTGGAAATATCTTAATCAACCCTCAAATATCGATTTGAGTAATGACTTCATATGTTTTGATACATCAGGGATGAGAAGCAGTACAGATAAGCTCCAGGACGCGTATAACGTCCTAATCACGGCAATGATGGGATTGCGGTTCAGGGGAAATAAAGAGAAAAAAACCATGATCGTTGTCGACGAGGCAAGAGTTTTCTTGCAAAATCCTCAAATAGCCTCATTCTTAATGCGTATTTTGATGGAAGGGCGCAGCGCACGAATAGAACTTGTGATAGCAGTTCAGCAACCTTCTGACCTTATAAAATCAAACGTATCTGAAGAAATGAAAACAAATATAGCAATTAATATCATCTTGGGGGGGATGTCTTCAGTGAACGTAGGGTTAGTATCAAATTTCTTTTCATTGGACGCCGGAACACGAGATAAATTGTTATCACTGGGAATAGGACAGGGATTAGTCATGGTCGGTAATCAGATCATACCAACAAGTTTCAAAAGTACTGACCTTGAACACCGCATCATAAAGGGAGAAAGTTCAAACGCTGAAACGCTGGCAGCCAGCAGTGTTTTATCTTACGTTTCTCCCGAGCTCGAAGCACTATCGTATCAGCAAAAAGTATGCTTTGATGATTGGCTTTCATGCGATCCTGAACTACTCAGGATGAAAGGATATGAGAGCCAGAAAGGTATAGACTGTATGACTGGAAAGAACATCCGGGTATGGCATAAAGAGATGCCGGGAAACATGACCGATGATCATTTCATGACAGTGTGTCGTCTTTCAGGTGCGATCATTCAGGCAGGGCACACACCTGAAATAAACCATTATGACGATGCAGACATCATCATCGATGAAAAGATTGCAGTTGAGTATGAGCGTCCTGGTTCGCATAACTTTGATGATATTTGTAAGAAAAGAGACACTGCATTGGAAAAATATGAGCAAGTATTCTTTGTATGCCAGGCACAGAATTATGAACTAATTAAAAAGGCAGTCGGTGAAGAGAGAACAATCCAACGTGGTAAGAAATTGAGAGATTGGATAAAAACTCTTACATTAAAATCTGAATAGCCAGTAAAAAAGACCTTATTGCTAAAAGAGGTTTTAAAACTGGCTACCGATATGTATATTAGGTATTAGAGCCATATATACCTATGCTAAAAGAGGTAAAGTATGGCATCCACGGCATCCACGGCATACCAGAGATCATATTATGAGAAGAATAAGGAACTAATTCATGCTAAACATAAGGCCTATTATGAAGCAAACAAAGACAAGATAAGGGCATATAATGAGGCAAATAAAAACCGAAAGTCAGAATACTATAAATCATATTCTCTAATTCATAAAAAAGAAAAGTTGGCTTATGATATAGAATATCGTAAAGCAACAGTTGAAAAACGAAAAGCTCGTACAAAAGAGTATTACATAAATAATAAACAAAAAATAATAGATAATGTAAATCAATACAATCGGAAAAACAGCCAGACAAAACTGAAACGAGATAGAGAATATTTAAAAACCCAAAAAGGAAAATTAAATGCAAGGAAACATAATGCTAAACGCAAACAGGAATTAGAGTATAATCCAATTAATACATATTTTGAAGGATCCCAAGGACATCATATTGATATGAAATATGTTATATATATCCCTGGTAGTATTCACAAACTTATCCCTCATACTCAAAGAAATAATAAATCGATGTTAAGAATAAACATAATCGCTTGGGATTATCTGGAAACGAACAGTTATTAAAACACAATAACACAGTCTGCCAGTTGTGTTTATTATATATTGCATTTCCAGCCATGCGAAAGAAAAAAGCAGTGGGAGAAGAGCGAACGATCCGAAGAGGGAAAGACTTGAGAGAATGGATAGAACAAAAGCTAAAAACATAGGATTCACAGCGTTTAAGCAGTGATAATGACAAACGACACTTTAAAAACACCTGGATGGAAACGGGACGTACCTATGTTGGTTTTAGAATATAGCGCGGATGAGTCAAACGAAAGGAACAGTCACATGACCGCCGCGATTGGCGCGTTAATGTTGTGCGAGGCAACCGTATGAATTCAAGAAAACTAATTGTATTATTTTTAGTATTGTCAATACTGGCAGCACCCGTGTTGGCATGTGAACCGACCCCGAAACCAACATCACCCCCGCCCAAACCGACCGCGAGTGAAAGCTCAACTTCAATTGGAGGCGGTGGCAGCGGAGGAAGCGGATGTGTAGAATGGGCATCCTCAGACGAGGCGTTCAGCAATATAGCTCAAGTCAAAGATATGAGTAAATATGTTCCGGCAAATGTGCCAACTACATACTTTTTCGGCATTGGATTGATCGGCAATGTGACAGTAACAAGTCCAGAGAATCAATGTGAGCTCCATGTTCGTGTTGAGGCATTGAAAAATCATTCGATACTTGTAAACAAAAGCGGCCCGGCAGGGTCAAGATATTATAACATCTGGATTGGCGCACGGAGAATAAAAGATATCGTGGTAAATATAGATACAAATGCGAGTATTGAAGTATATCGGTGGAACAGTGGATGGAAACCGCTATTGGTAGAAGGGAACACCGCGCATATAAACAGATCATCGATTCTGGCTATAAGGCAGCTTCAGGATGTTGCTACACAACAGACATCACAAATTCCAGTAACTATACCGATCATGGCGAAGGAGCCCCGGTCAAATTTGAGGATAGCAGTGTTTGCGCTCGCGGGACTACTTGTAGTTGCATATCTGATACTGAGACAAAAGAAGGACCTATGATCTCGGCTGAGGATGTGGTCGAACCGCCCGAACGTCCAACCTTTTCAACTAATATTTTTGATGGGCGTGAACCCGACCCGGAACCTGAACCTGAGTTGTTAGAACCGGTTGCGCACCCCTGGTTCTGGTTCTGTACTGTGATAGCAATATTCTGTTTTGGCGTGGCAAGTAGTTATTATATTATACACCTTTAAAAAAACACTGTCAGTAGCCACATACTATGTAATACAACGTATTACAACTATCATCATCATCCTTAACAAAAATCGTCCAGCGTAAGCAATTTCATCAGAGGCTTAACATCTTGATCCTTTTCAGTGTCAAAGAATAATTTAACCAATTTCTTTTCATTATCAGTCAATGAAACGTATTCTTCAACATAAGTCTGATGCCAGCCTACAACAAACTGGTTCCAGATCAGCTTTCGTTTAATATTTTCTATAGTATTAAAGAATTTAATTAATGGCGTCTCTCTTTTTAACCCAATACTGACACACAAATTCTTCAATAAAGTCTTCCAACAATCTCCAACATCAGCAGAGTGTTTCAGTGATGTGGCTCGCCTGGTTATCGTTGAGATGCTATCTTGAACCCGGATAATACCTACATAAAACGGCAGATCTTTTGGAATCTCTTTATCTTCTATAACCAGATACACTTCATCACATATCGATAAATAAGAATTGATCTGGTCATAAAGTCGTTTATAATTATCATGATTGGTCTTAGCCTCAAACCCTATTATTTTAGTATTTGAATTATAATTATTGCAGTGATTGACGAACGCCAGACCATCTACAATACACCCATCAATTTCGACATGCTGCTTGAAATGAACCCACGAATATTCCCCCCTCAGTAAATCATGGGATGCAATTAACAGTTCATGTTCAGATAAATAAAATTCCTTTTCCTGATGTTTAATATGGTTTAATAATTCACCCTTCCATTCTTTCGGTTCGATTAAAAACGAAACATGTCCAGTATTATCACGTTCGGAAGACACATCAATTTTAATGATCTTCCTGTTGCTACCATTACAATGCAAAGGTATGTCTGACCTGGTATATTCTTTATCACCGAACTGAATTATAAACTCGCATGAAAATATATATTTTTGGTTAGATACATCTTCCGGTCTTTCTGCCGTATACCAGTGTCTTTCTTCGATGGGGTCATCCAACATTTTGCCATTATCGAATAGAACGATCTTATTCCCATCAGAGCCGTTATATGTATTATAAACGACTTTTACAACTTTCGGTTTGCTGTTCTTCATTTCGGGGAGCAACTTCAACGGGGTTCAGTAGATTCCGACCCCTTCATGACGATGATCCTAACCTTTTTACCTTTATGTTTCCTGCCGACATAGGCAAGTCCAGCAGGATTGACCGTGGCTGAAATATTACCATCAGTTTCAATTTCATCCTCTGAAAAAAATAGGGACGGCATTTTACTCTATCCCGGAAAAGTAGCATGGTAAATGCTCCACAAAGGTTTCAAAGCCGATTTCGTCCACGATAGTAATATCATGATCTTGTGTACATTCTTCGGTTTGCTCATCTGCATCTTGAAATTGATGTTTTTGGAAAAACTGATCCACTTCAAAACATTAAAATCCCCGAACATCTTTTCGATTTTCTTTTGATATTTTTTTGTTATCCAGATATTTGATATTGCCATAATATCTATAATGCTATGCAAGTATATAAGCTTTGCTATGCATTATAAACATAAATATATAAAATTAAGGGGTCGTAGTGTAGCGTCATGCCTCGCTTTCAAAGCGGGGTTTCGTGTGACTTCGGCGCACGGGTGTTAGACCCCTCCTTCAGAGCGATAAGACCCCTAATGACCGCAGACATGGTTTTTTCTTTCGTGGTGCGATGATCGAACAGCCACGTATAGATATCATCATCCAACCGAATTCCAGGCTTTGACATTTATTTCACCAACGTTCTTATTTTCTCTGCAATCTCTGCATTGTATTTTATCCTTGTTCCTATTCCCCCAGCACCGCCAGTCTGAATGTTGTTTCTTGCCCAATCGTCGCCATCATGACCATTATTTTTCACAAACCATATTTCTTCTTTTCCGATAATGAAAAATCTTCCGCCCCCGTAAATATCAAGTGGGTAAAACGGATCTTCAATTCTCTCACCGTCGGGGTTGAAACTTCCTTCTGGATATTCTGCGGTCTCAAATGATGTAAGGACTTCCGTGAGTGTGTTTTTTTTCTGCTGTTTCTCTTTTTTCCTTATCTCTGCTGCCTTCCTTGCTTCCTCTTTTTCTGCAAGAATGATTTTGACTATTTCCTGTTGCATCGGTGTTGCGGTCTTCTCTGCGATTGCCTTCAATATCTTTTCTGCGCCGGGTGAAATTGTCCAGCCCTTATAATTCTCCCCCCCAAAGTCGCAGCCGCCTTCCATATCCTCATCACTTTTGATGTATTGTGTGAGGTGTTTGATCTGTGCCCAGATATTTGAGGGGAGTTCAGCCGTCAATGCATAGAGGCTATAATCTTCTCCTTTTGTGACTTGAGTTATTATGTTTCCTGTGAGGGCTTTCACGATCCATGATTCCCTCAATACCCTATCATTTGCTTTGCTTGCGGCAATTGCCATCGCTCCATCAATGTACTCTTTGTTGATCTCATACGTCTCTTGTGAGATTCCGCCCACAAGGCGCTTATTTGCATATACTGCATATTTCACTTTTTTACCGTCAATGATTGTATCGACTTTGACGGCGTAAT
>Ga0180732_1001054_pt1 | contig 18578 bp, 16 predicted proteins | sample KR11_01MetaG_FD_148674 | JGI IMG/M metagenome (GOLD analysis project Ga0180732, IMG submission 148674) | Groundwater microbial communities from the Olkiluoto Island deep subsurface site, Finland - KR11_0.1 MetaG | ecosystem: Environmental > Aquatic > Deep subsurface > Groundwater | place...
AGGAAGCAATTTTTAAAAAGGAATCGGAAAACGCTGAACTTCTTCATGCAGATGAAATTGATAGTATTAGTGCTAAATGGTCAGAACGGGGTTTTATCCTTCCAGACAGTATATTAGCGTCCAATATTACTCAAGCAGTAATTAATCATTTCAACAAGAGAAAAGATGTAAACCGTGACGTAGCGATTAAATCCTTCGAACTCGGTGACCAAAATACCAGGTTCGCAATCGATAAGGGCATTACTTGGTATCAAACTAAAATTCAAACGTATACGGCTAAAGTTCAGGCTGAGATTGCACGAGTTAACGCAATTGTGCAGGTTTTTCTTGGAGAAGCAGAATTATACAAGGCTGGTGCGCAAGTTTATGGGATAACCGCTGATGTGTTAATAAAGCGGTTCGACGTTCAGGTTCGTGCAGCCCTGATGCGTGCTGAACTGATCATTAAAGATGCCGAAATCGACATGAAGAACTACGAAGTTATGGGATCCCTTCGAATTGAAGCAATGAAGGCAATTGGTGCAATTAATGCACAGATTGTTGCTGGAGCGCTGTCTAGCGTGAGTGCATCTGCAAGTCTTTCGGCTGGAAATGCTGCAAACTATAGTTATGCATCTCCTCCATATGGTGCAAAGGCGATTATGGACGATACCGATCCTTATATTGGACGTGGATGGTAATTTAAAAGGGGTAAATGAAAATGGCAAGATATGATGATGAAGAAGAAAAATGGGGTACTGCTGAGGGAATAATTACCGGTGAAGCTCCTCGTCGGGGAAGCATTATTAAACCGCCCGTGGGTTCTTTACGTGAAGCTGGAGAAAAGGCCAGGCAACAAATGGGTAGAGGACCCCGCCCAGCAGTCATTCCAGAGTGGGAATGGGGGAAGCAGGCCGCGAGAGACGTTGGTGAATTTCTTATTACGCCTCCCAGGATAAGGCGTGAAAGGGCAGCATTATCACCAACTGTTACTCAAGATTTATCCAGAGAAGTAGCAGATAGAGTGTTGGGTCGTACCGAAGATTACGCTACCCGTGTCGAGGGTAGGATTCAACCTCAACGGGAACCAATAGTACCTACCTCTACGCTTGAAAGTGTTTGGGGGATCGGAAGAGAAACGCTTCCCACTGGAGCTACTCGCTATACGATACCCGGTGAAGGGATTATGACAGCCGCTCCAGAAACAGCGGCTACCCGTCTGGGCGATGAAGCCGCAAGGCGTGGTGTCGTTGGTCGAATAGGTGCTGAAACTGCTGAACGTGAACATGGGGCAGAAACTGAATTATCTAATATCGAAAGATTAAGGGAAGAAGGTATCCAGCGCCAACGTTACGAAGAAGGTACCGTTGAACGACAACGCAGGGAAGATCTCGGTCTAGAACCAAAATTAGGATATGCTGCTTACGAAGAGGCTGGAAAGCGTATGCGAGAAGGTGTAATTCCACCGAAAGAACGTGCTGCCATTGAAGTGGCAAGAATTGGTGCAGTATCCGAATCAGAAAAGGCTCGCCTTACTGCTGAGGGTGTTATTTCTGCGACTGGCATGAAAGCCCAAACCGAAGCGGCTAAATTGGGCATACAGGCTGCTGGAATTAAATCCACAATTGAACTTAATAAAGCTAAAATGGACGACATGCTCACAAAAACAGGATTACTTGAACCGATGAAGTTAAAACTTCAGGGCGCAAGGGATGCCGTTGAAAGAAGAAAGATTCAACGTGATGCATACGAAAAGGCTAGCCTTCAAATATATCAGGGTGGTCAGGAAGCTCTTAAGAATCAACTCAATCTTGGCCAAATAGATCCTGCAAAATATGATACAGAGTTCAAGCTTCTTTCACAAGCCTATGCTGCACGTCAGGACATAATTTCCGATGCGAATCCAATAGAAGGTCAAACACATTCGAGTGGGGCAATGATACTCCGTAATGGTATATGGGTAGACATACCTGGAAAAGGAAAAAAGGAATAAATGCCAACTGCACATGAATTAAATATTGCATATGGCCTTATTGATACAGACGAAGATGAACTGGAGGGTATCGGTACCGAAGGAGAACGTTCTGAGGCATTGATCGGCGCCAGCCTACCCTCCATAACACCTCCAAGTCTTGGTATGGAGAGCTTTCTAGCCCCTCCGGAAGAGACTACCCCGATCGTTCCTACAGGTCTCGCAAGACAACCATCTATACCTCGTGCTGAGGCCGGGATTAAACCCATCACACAACCCACCCAAGCCCGAGGTCCAATCTACAGAACCGCCGAGGCAATGCTGAGCCCGGCAGAGCAGTTAAACCGCGAGTACGGTCTTACCCCCATAATCCCCTCAGAAGGCATTATCCCAAAAGAGACTACTCGCCCAGAAAGTCCTGCCACACGTTTAAACCGTGAGATGGGTTTAACCCCATCGATGCGTTCCATTGGTGAAACCAGGGAGACGCAAGAACCGGGTACTCCCGTTTCCACTATCTTTAAGGATCTTATGGTTCCGATCGAACCAACGCCTCCACCTCCACCCGAGAAGCCTGGACTTATCGGGGAAGCACTCAGGGGCATACCGCATGGCGTTTTACAAGTAGGTAAGATTGCTGGTGGCCTTGTAGGTCTTGCTGGAGAGGTTACCGGTATCGAAGCGATAGAAAGAGTTGGTGCCCATCTACATAAAACCTTCCAGGAGATGAATGAGAAATTTAAACCAACCGTGGCTGGATTTCAAGACATAGAATCCGTTGGCGATGCGGCAAGATATCTTGGACATGGATTTATGTCTATGTTACCGTTTATGGTTGGTACATTCGGTGTTGGTGCTGCCATACGTGGTGTCGTTACAAAGACACTTGGTAAGGCCATTACAGAACGTGCTGCCGCAAAAGCTATCATCGGATTTTCATCGTTAGCCGCCTCTTCAACGATTGCTGAAACAGGTATAATCGCTGGTGAGCGTATTGATGAGGGTATGAAGGCGCTAAGTACTAACCTACTTTGGGCTGTACCCGCTGGCCTTATGGATGCACTCCCACAATGGAGATTGCTTGGTAAATTAGGATGGTTTGGTAGGACGGTTGCAGATAGGGCAGAAAAAGTTGGCCTCCCTACGGCCAAAAGATATTTCCTTGCAGAAGTGGGTAAACAGGGATTCTTCGAAGGTGTTACCGAATCTGCCCAGGAAATTATGGAAGAAATGGGTGCTGGACGCAAACCATTTACCTATGAAAGTTTAATGCAGGCGGCAAATGCATTCATTATCGCTGGCTTTACCGGTGGCGTATTGGGTGGTGCGGTTTCCCTACTTGGACCATCACCCAAGAAGAAAGCTGCACCAGCGCCAGCCGTTGCACCTCCCGTGGCTCCACCCGATGTTACACGAGACCCTACGGATATTTTGAAACCCGCAGTTACTAAACCGGATGTTGCTGGTCTATGGAAGGAAACTGTATTCCGTGAAGTCGAGGAACCCATCCTGGAAGTTGAAATGAAGAAGGTATGGGGTAACTTCCTTGAGAGCGTAAAGGTATGGCCGGGTCTTGATATACAGAATGACCAGGTAATTATTAAGGACTCTAAGGGAGGCCAGTTATCTTTCGATTTCGACAATAAGCAACCCGCAGGTAAGGAATTCACACCAAGAACATATACCGATAAGAATGGTGTATCAACCGTACTTTCTCCGAATGTTCCATTGCCCCAATCGTTAAAGGATACTATCACTCCCGAAGTGTCAAAATATACCATTGGACAAGAAATCACCATTGAGGGTAAGGTTGGACAGGTTGCAGAGATTGATATTGACGGAACAATCAGGGTGGGTTTTAAGGATGGAACGATAAGGGAGATTGCGCCAGAAGCAAGGGTTGAAGGGGTAAGACTTCCATCATCTGTTGAATTTGGTGAAATGACTACGGATGAGCAAAAAATGTCCGTATTTTCTTGGCTTAAAGGAAAAACAAAAGAAGAGTTAATCAAGGTAAATACGCAAGACTTGCAGCGGGCGGGATTAAACGTTGGACCAAGGGTGTTTGACGGAAGGTATAGGGCTCCAGCCAAAAGTGTATTGATAGATCGACTTATTCAATGGAGAACTGAACTCGAAACAGAAGAAGCGCGTGGCATAGTTAAGCCTTCAAGAACTAAGGGGCTAAGAAGAGTTGGGTTGACCAGTTACTCTGGAAGATTTGTTACGAAGGGATACGGATTCACGCAGTGGTCAGGGACCGAACGAATAACCCGTAAAAATTACAATGCCGCTTACGAACAGGGGGACCTACCTGACGTTTGGTATGCTTATGGAGATGAACATGAAGTGGAGCCCATGTTTAGAGGGATGCCCCCCCAAAGGGTAGAGGCTGAATTTAAGATATTTGACATGGAGTTAGCCACCAAGGAAGAACTGGCTGAGTTCAATGCCAAACAAGACGAGGTGGCCGCAAGACTCGAAAGAAAATGGGGCTTCAATAGAAACATGCCTGACCAGGCCCAGGTCTTAGGATACCAGGCTGCCAAGGAATTAGGGTATGACGGCCTCAATACCGGTAGAGCCATTGCAATGTTCCATGATCTTCCAGTTCAAATGAGACCCAAGGAAGGTGTAACGCGTGGCGCAGGTGTTACCGCAGCCCCAACTCCTCCCGGGGCAGGTCTCGTTCCTGCTGCCACGCTTTTTATTGAAGGAGCGAAGATCGACCTTCTTCGTAAAGAGGTTGTGGAGCCTAAGCCTAGAGTTGAAGGGAAGCAACTGTGGGAGATGACGAGGGATCAATATTGGTTATCAGAAATTAAACGATCTTGGACGGCATCCGAAATGGAAAGGCCCGAATTTGTTTTATCAGAAACGGAAAGGCTTCTGGAACCACATAGGAAGGAAATTGCGCAAGCCATCTCCGAAGGCAAGCCAGTCCCCCCCGAAGTGATGAGGGATTATCCTGAATTAGCTAGGGAAACGCGTGGAGTAGGTATTCCAACAGCACCCCCAGGCCTTCCCAAAGGTTTCTTCGAAGCCGTTATCATGTTTGACGAGCAGGGCGCCGTCTCAGTTCGACCTTTCTCGCATGAAGGCGCTGAGAATCTTCCAGGGTTCCTTGGTAAGGTTATCATCGATGCTAAGAAGGATACTGTCTATACCCCAGAAATGATGATTGCCCGAAACGCTGGGGAAGCTATTAATGGTATCACCAGATCCAAAATTGAGTCACTTTCCGCCGAAGGTTTCCGTCCTGCATTTCAGGAGTTGCTGCCAGGTGATAGGTTTAGGGCACGCGTAGGTGGTGACGGATCATTAAGGGAATGGTTCGGTAATTCTAAAGTTGTTGATGCCAATGGAAATCCGTTAACATTATATAGAGGTGGGGCAGAAGGTGGAAAGTTTTTTACAGATTCTCTGGCTGCCGCCAAGAAATATGGCAAACAGATAACATCTGTCTTTCTCCGTATGGAGAACCCGAAGGTTATCGATTACAAGGGTGCATCTGATAAAGATCTTTATTCCCTCGATATGCCAGAGGCTAAAAGTGAAGGCTATGATGGAATTATCGCTAAGAATGTAGATGACGGTTATCAAGTTCTGGATCAATATGTTGTTTTTGATAGTAAGCAAGTTCGCCCTACCGAGGGTATAGAGGGCGCTGCCCGTCCAGTAGTCCCACCATTCTACCACCTATCCGAAGTCATAATCAACTCAAAAATGACTGGCCCAATGTCATCTACGCAGATCCTTAAGATGCTTCAGAACGCTGGGGTGAAGCAGGATGAGTTGGTATGGACTGGGCTGGATGACTTGTTGAAACAACCGAAAAAGTTTACCAAACAAGAAGTGTTGGATTATCTTAAGGAGTATCAGGGCGTAAAAGAAAAACTAGTGCCAGAGATGGATCCAATGAGACTTCAATATAGAACTCCTGGTTTAATTAATCGCCAGAACTTAGTTCTTTACTCTAAAGATATAGAACCCTATACTCCAGAAGATACACTTCATTTTGGACAAGTAGGTGGTGGTCGTGCAATCGCATGGGCGTCTTTTGGGGAGACCGTTGATGCAGAGGGTAATAAAGTAATGGTTGTTGACGAAGTGCAAAGCAAAAGGCATCAGGCGGGGAGGGAGAAGGGGTATAGAGAATTGCCTTCTGAATCGAAAGTTTATAAAGACAAAGATGCCTTAGGTAATGAGGCTTGGTATGTGGAAGACAAAACTGGTAAACAGATAGGAGCAGGAAGCACAAGGGAAGATGCTATTGATAATGCCATACCTGGACGTGTCCCCCCCGCCCCCTTCTCCAAAACCTGGCATGAACTCTCCATGAGGCGTATGGTGAGATGGGCAGCAGAGAAGGGATATGATAAAGTTGCGTGGACTACAGGGGAACAGCAAATACAAAGATATAGAGATACCGTAATACAGGTTGTAGATGAAATATCTATTTATCGAAATCCAGATGGCACTTACAATGTTATTTTTGCCAAAGGAGGTACTGGTGTAAGGGAAGATAAATCTATATCTGTTAGCGGACTCAAGGGTATACTCGGTAAATCCGCCGAAGATATAATTAGGCAAGCCGACGAAGCGAATGGTAAATTGGTAGATATTGATGTTGGAGAAATGGAGATCGGTGGAGAATTTTTTAAGCTTTTATATGATGTTAAAATTCCATCATATATGAATACTTTTGGGAAGAAGTGGGGAGTGAAGGTAGAGGAGACACAAATACCTACTGAACCCCTATATGCCGTTAGGGAAATATCACAGATTATTCCTGGAGAACCAGAAAAGATTTATGAGGTCTATAACCGAAATAGATTGTATCCTATAAAACAATTCCCTAATTATCAAGAAGCCCTTAAATATGCTGATATAGAAAGTAGGAAGATAGGGGGTCCAACTGTTCATTCCCTCGACATCACTCCCTCCATGAAGGAATCCGTCCTATACGAGGGCCAGCCCCTTTTCCGAGAAGCCATGCAGGGAATGGAAGGGCAGCCGATGTCGGTTATGGCTGTGCAGAAAGTCCTTAATAACTTTGGGGTCCATATTCCCGCAGATGTTCTTGGCTGGAAAGTTCTAAGTTCCGTAAATGAAATACCAGCAGATATTTTAAAACGTGGCAAGGTCACTGGTAAAACGCAAGCTTTTTATGATCGTGTATTAAATGAAATATACGTTATCGCCGATCGTCACACCTCCGATCAGGACGTGCTCACGTCCATTTGCCACGAGCTCTTCGCCCACTTCGGATTCGAGCGACTATTCGGCCCTCACCGCATGGATCAAATCGTGCAGGAGGTGCTCAAGTTCTACGGAAAAGAAAATCTCTCCTATCTCTATCAGGCATATAGTAAAATCCCTGGTTCACCAGATGGTGACTACACGGTAGCCATCGAAAAGATCGCCGAATTCGCAGGCACGGGCGAAAATCCTGGACTATGGAAGCGGTTCGTCTACTGGTTCCGTTATTATGCAACACAGTTATTCGGCCCCATCCGTTTCTCCGAGGATGACATTAGGGCATACCTCTGGCGCAGCCGTATCCTTATTCAACAGCAATCTTTCCAAGACAAGATTCGCAAGTATAACGCCTTTGTAAAACTTTCCGGCGCAAATATGTGGGATAACGGATTACCTATTGGACCACCCGGTGCCAGGTTTGCCATGCGCGAGGATACATCCCCATCGCACGAAAGCGCTGCGGAAAACTTTACCGGATGGAAAGGATGGTACGAAGCGTATAGCAATAAGGATAAAAACTTTGGTAACGAAATCTTTAAAAGATTAGGACTTGTTGAATCAGTTGCATCTCTTCCGCATTGGATAGGTATGAACCATCCGTCATTTAAACCTACAACGCAGGTCCAGTGGGACAGGATGGATGAAAAGAATAGGGATAGATTGTATCTCCTTCAGGACCCGGGTACTAATCAGGGCAATAATCCATACATGTCTGTTGATCTTCTGAAAGATACCTCCGGGGTAGATCCGCTTATTGTATGGTCTGATCGAAACGATATCTACCTTGAAAGCGATGAAAATCTCCAAAGAAAAGCAAGGGAGTTGATCCGCAGAGACTTAACTCCAGTTGAAATTAAAGCATATCGTGGTTGGAAGGACGGATTCGATCGAGCTGTAGATTACGCCATTGCAAGGCTCCGCCAGTTGTCGGTAGACTTTTATTCCAGTGCAAAATGGTTTGATCAACTCAGGGGAGTTCTAGACGGAACGATACCAATGGGTCAGGTTCAACTGGAAGGTAGTGATGCAAAAGATTTTCAGCGCGCCCTTAAGAAAGTCGCTGAGCGTATGCAGACCATAGACGAACAGGAAGCTAATCTTAAAAAGTTAAACTTTTATGCCCCGCACGTTCGTGGTCGAGGTGATTATATTGTTCGCGTATACGACATTGATCCGGAAGGTAAGGATGTCGCAATTTGGGTTGAACGTTTTGATAGTGCTACCCAGGCAGAGCGTGCCAGGATGAGGTTAGGGGGTCAGTACAGAGATCTTAGGGTTGTAAAGACATTAGAAAAACAAACCAGCGAATTCATCTATGGTGGATTAAACGTGTATGCCATGGAAGCCTTTTTAAAGAAATCCGCCGAACGTGCCGTTAAGGAAGGAAAGATAAACGAAACTGAGGCTGACACCCTCCTCAATGCTGTTTTCAAAAGCATGAACGACGAGATTATGGCCCGAGGCTTTAGACAGCATTACATCCGTAGGCAGCAAGGTAATATTGGCGGTTATCGCGAGGAGAATCTTCGTCAAGTTTTTCTTGATTACATGTCGGGACTTGCTGGCAGTATGGCAAAGCTTGATGCCACCAGAAAATTTCACGATGCTCTCCAGGGTATAGATAAGGTTAATGAGTCGGAAACGTATGAATATGCATCCCGGTATGCCACCGATATGCTGAGGAACCGTGACAGTCTTGACAATAAGCTGAACGCTTTAAAGACGATACCATATTTATGGTATATCAGCATGAATCTACGCCTCGCTGCAACACAGATGTTCCAAAATGGAATTACTGCTTATCCAATACTCTCCAGAATCATGCAGGACCTAGGCGTAGAGGGTCATGCATCTACCGAACTCGCTAAGGCTATGGTGGATCTTCGTGGAAATATGACCGTGCAAGAACAAACCATGTTGCAAAATGCATATAACGATGGCGAGACAATGGCTAACTTTATCCAGGAAATTAAGGGTGATATTAGCCGTAGCTGGGCTGGAAAATACTTTACAAAGTTTGTAGATGTTGTTTCGTATCCGTTTGCCGGTATGGAACGATTTAATAGAAAATCGTCCCTATTGGCCGCCTTCCGTGTTGCCCTCCGTGCAGGACAAACCGAAACCGAAGCATATGAGACAGCAAAGGAATTTGTACGTAGCGCTCACTATGCATATGGTTTAAATAATTTCCCACAATTACTCAGGGACGGAACCCCATTTTCCAAGATTGCGGGGTTGGCATATGTATTTAGGAGTTTCCCACACAATTATGTATTATCCATGATTCACTACATAAAGGGTAAGGATGGAAAGTTGGCGCTGGGGGTTCTAATGAGATCCCTTGCTGTGCTTACGATCCTGGGTGGATTAGGTGCTGCTCCATTTATAGATGACATCCTGGATGAACTCGAAAGGCAGACCGGTTACCCAGCAAGATCTGTTATTAGGAAATCCCTGGAAAAGATTGGGGGACCACTTTTGGCTTCGGCGGGCATGGAGGGGATCCTGGCACTCGTAGGTCTGGACATGTCCGGATCGACAAAGATTCAGATACCTATTCCTGGTGTGGGAGAATATAATCCAGGTACTATTATGATGGGAGTCTACGAAGGGCTCATCGATAAGGGTAAAAACGCCATATCCTTTGCCGCCAACAACCAATGGATGCGTGCTGTAGAATCTGCAATGCCAGCCGGTGTCGAGTCTGCCATAAGGTCACATAGATTGGCTACAGAGGGTCTTCGCACCACAACCGGAAAACCAATCCTTGACATAAAAGGAAAACCAATAAAGGCGGGTCCGTATGAAGTGGCAGTAGGGTTGGCTGGATTTAGGCCAGCACGTATTGCCGAGATTCAAAAGGAACGTCGAGTTGCCCAGAACATAAAAGATGCCTACGCTGAAAGGCGCAAAAAGATTATGCGTAAAATGAGGTTGGCCACCACTCCGGAGGAAAGGCGGGAATTATCCAAAGATATTCAGTCCTATAATCTTTCGGTTATGAAATATGGAAAGATAATTCCCAAAATTGGAGTACAATCCATTAAGCAGGCAATGCAACCCGAGCGTGGATATATGGAATACGAAAGATTGTTCGAGGATTAGAAAAAATGGACTTCATTGCGATTCCGGGATGGATATGGATATTTCTCGTGACAGTCGTTGTTGCGGGTTTGGTAAGGTATGCATGGTTTGGGCAGGACAAACGTATTCAGGAACTTGAGGACTGCAAACTAGACCTGAATAAAAAGGGTGGACCCCTTACTTTTTTTGGGCATCAAGAAATGTGTGGCAGGTTTGCAAAAGAGAGGGATGAAGAAATGACAGAATCTATAAATAACCTAAAAGAATGGTTGGGCCTAAAACTTGATGGTGTGCAAAAGGATATTAAAAATCTTTCAGAAAACGTAGAAGACAAGATTGAAAATAAGATCTTGAGGGAACTTCGGAAACTTAATGGTTCTGGTTAAGATTGTGTGGAAGTGATTTATATCTTGTCATATGGGTATGGCATGGAGCACAAAGCCACATCACCCTTAGGGGTTCAGCATACGATTCATGGTGTCCATGGGGTTGACATTCCCTACCGCATGATTCGCAGAGATTGGGCCTCCTTAATCTTCTTCGGGTTGCATTATGTGCCCTTATTTTTTCTTTAGTTCGCCACTGATGGTTATATTCTCTCTTTTTTTTTGAATATTCCTTATCTTTTCTTCTCTCTTGAGATCTTTTCCTTTCCATTGTCCTGCTTTTTTCTATATCTATTCCATAATAATAACGAACCCTTTCCTTAACGCAGTCCTTGCAAAAACTTAAGTGACCATCTAGCATTTCCTTATGGATGTAAAAGTTTTCTATTTCTTTTATTTGTAAGCATTTTTTGCATTGTTTTTTCATATAACCTTCCCTCAGAAGGGTTCTAATTCTTCGTCATTCCAGTTCCAACCCTGAACTTCGGTTCGTGCAGCAACCGTTACGGTATCTGGGACGGGAATCGGTAAAGATTTTTGAAAGACCTCTTCGTACACGGCCACCTGTATTTCCGATTTAGAAAATGAAGGCCATTTCCTGATAATTTTGGCGCAATCCTCGGCCTCCCCCTTGGATGTGAATTGTGTAGGCTTGGCCAAACTGGTTACATACCATGCCCTATTATCATTCTGGTCGATATATAGGCATCCCTTCCACGGAGACATATTATCCCCGTATGTCTCATCTGCCGGAATTCTACGCAAAACCCACATTTAAATACCTCCCCCTATGCCTGCGTATCACAAATACCTATGCATTCAACATCCTTATCATTATTATCATTATCATAAAAGGCTGACAACTCTTGTCGCTCAATTCTTCCCCTAAAATCCTTCAATGTTTCATCCTTAAAAAAGGATATATCTTTATCAAAATGTTCCCGCATTTCCTCTTCTACACGTTCTCTATCTGCGTATACCCATGGAAGCTTTTCATAAAGAAGTTTCCAATGTTTTTTCCCAGCCCTAACGCACCCCCCTGAACAATTATTGTGAAGAAATCCAAGGCGATAAAGTAATGGTTCTTCGATATTGGCAGACGCCAAGAAGACATTAATCTGTTTACTTGCAATATCTTCTTGGATTAATGGGAATATAATCCGAGGCCACCGTTTGGTTTTGGCTGCAACCGTTTGATATACACTTATTATTCTATTCGCTCGATGTAGTTCATTGGCACCTATTCCAAATATAAGCGTATCACCATCTTTATAGAATTTTTGTAAGCGTTCTGCCTTTAAAATTCGTGAACAAAATGGCATCCTATTATTAGCTAAGGCATGTTCATGCCAAAACAACTGCTCTGGGCTCCTACCATCACTATCGAAAGTAATGGAATGATTGAAGTATTTTTCCAAATCTTTAAGGAAGCGAAATAGGTCTGGATGTTCCCACCCTGTATCGTTAAAATATAAAACTACATCCTTCTTGGGGTAATTTTTTAAAGCCCAATAAGCACACCAGGCCGAAGCTTTACCACCACTAATGGTTGCTATTATACTCATATACACTTTTCGTCTGTTCTATAATCATCGATACAAAACTTACACGCTTGACAAATTCCGTAAATTTCGTTATTTAAGTCAAGTCGCCAATCAATTTGATTAAAACCACATTGTGGACAAATCTTTATCATTTTTTCATTATCTTCATTACGCAACACCCACATCGGAAAGCCCTCCATTAACTTCTGCCGTTAGACGTTGAATGCAAATATCATACAAACGTTCTAGGTGTCCCAATGAGTCAGATTCTACCGATTTACCCACCCTTGTATTCACCAGGGAATACATTACCGTGTTGAGCTCGGTGTCTTGAATAGACCATAGCGCTACCCTATGCCCACCCACCTCGGACATCTTTATTCTTTGGGCGATAAATTCACCGTCCCTTACCAGTCCGTCCATGATGTCAGTCATTATAGTGACCCATGAATGGCGGGTTTATAAAAACGACTTCCACTTATTTTTTCAAAACCTATGCCGAAACACGGGGCACCTAAAGAACTTGGCGCATACGCTCCCTTCTCGACATACGTTCCACGACTTTGAATAGCTGGTATTGTTAATAAGAGTGGATTGTGTGAAATATACCCCTTAAGCCATCCACCCGTTCTTGCAATTATTTTCGTTCGATGCGTATGTATCCCATCCGGGGTAAGCACCTGAAAATCTAATGGTCCAAATATTTTTGCATGAGAGTGTCCCATTAACCCGATATCAAAATCGATCCACGACACAAGATCTTCCACCCTGTTAAGGTGTCCTCCTAACTTTCTGGAACCACCTACTCCATGGTGAGCATATATTACCGTATCTGCTTCTACATGATCTTTCGGGGCTTTCGTTGGATGCACCCTTATCCATGCAGACGTACCCAAGAAATCACATTTTAATAGTTTGCATAGATACTGATCTGCCGATGTGTGATCATCGGTAAATTCCCAGTAATGATCTCCTTCTAACATGCCAAGCCATTTACCTTCCGTATGTTTCAATATTCCATAAAGTTCCTCCACCAACTTACGTACCCCACGATCAATCTGACCCCTCGTAGATTCCCGTAAACTTTCGAGCACGGATCTTTGGGAAGCAGATGTAAAATCCAGATATTCTCCCATGCCAATAAATACACAACCGCGATCCATGGCCCACTTAATTGTAGCTTCAAACTTTTTAAGGGGAAAATCTTCCGCACCGAAATGAATGTCACCCATAGGCATCAAGAGGGCATGTTGATTCTCTACGACACGGTATGGTATTACTTGCTTAATAACTGGTAGGGTTACTGTTTTAATTATCATGCTTTTTTACCTTCCATGTTCTGGGTTGAAATCCGCAATCTTGACATAGCATTCTTATCTTTCCACTCGGTACAAGATTGCGTGATAAGCACTTTGGACACGATATGTTGTGAGCAGGTCCTGGTAGTAAACCGGATACGGTTGAAATATGAGTTGTCTTTATGGATTGTACCATATGGAAAGATTATACACTACGGAAGGTTGGGTGTCAAGTAATATTTGGCGGGATAAAAATGTGAGCCTTGCTTTTAATGGGAGACCCCACCAGAAAGGTGAGGCCCCCCTGCTTGGCCCACACATAGTATTATTTATTGGTAAGATCTATAAAAACCCTGCCACATGCAGGGCAACCATACATTCTCGCTTTCTCCGTTTTAGACATGCCTGCCCGTCTTTCCAGGTCGGCAAATGTAGAGTGAAAGAAATCTCCGGATTCACCCTGTACCATTAATTGGGTGTCAGCATTAAAACCAAATTCATACCCGCATGAGCATTTCATGATGTCCTCCCAATTTTTAGTTAAACCTTAGTTAAACTTTTTAGTTAAACTCGATCCTACGATAAGAATAGTTCACGTTCTCGTAAACGCCTTCGATACAATCCCTTATTCCATTTACCAGCCGCCCAACACCAACGGGGAAGCTGGTTAGCTGCTCCTACATATTCTTCACGGTTTAACATAGAACGAAGCGCTGATCTCTGGAGGGCTCCGGAACCTAAATTAAAGCAAAAACTACAAAGAGCATTAAATTGTCCATCCGTTAGCGGAACCCGAATAAGCCGAAGGACAGCCCGTTCTGCTTCGTCAACGTCTTGTTTGAGCAACTCCGTAGCTTCTTCTTCGGTGATGGTAGCATCTAATTGATCCCACACCTCACCTTTGCGAATGGCGTGCCCGTAACCGATAGTTTTTACGTTAGCGCTACAAAGATAAACCGTTGCGCTAAAACCCTCGAACATTTTTATTAAATCAGAACCCGCTTCTGTTATCTGGCGGTGGTTCATATGGAGCCCCTTCTGACCCAGGCTTCTCTGCCGGTTTGGATTTTTCTGGTATTTGCACTGGAGAGTGTCGAGTATATCTCTCATCTCCTACCCCAAAAATTGTCATGGTGGATCTCAACAACCTACCCCCAAACCAGAATCCAAGAATGCACATAAAGGCAGCCATATCCTCAGAGTTCCACAACTTCCATACTATTTCCCATATATTTCCGCCTGCGGATTTTAAAACCTGAAGTTGGGCATATTTTACAAAGATATATGTTCCCACAAATAGATAGGTAATGGTCGGACGAATTGTTCCGGAGTACAGGGCCAGGATACCATCAATCCACCTTACGCCAGTATATTTGAGCTCTGCATGTCTGTAAACGGCCTGCTCACTAGCCACATCCGCCTGGGTGCTAATCTCCTCCATGCGATATTGATGTCCCAACCTTATCATATCGACCTGAACTTTTAAAACTTCAAGCTCGTGTTTGTGGTCAGCCTTTATCTTGAAATAATCTAAAAGTTTTGGGATAAAAGATCCAAGCAGGCCAACCATAGTTCCAACTATGCTGAGCATTCTATTTTTTCCTCCATATAGAAGATAGATACCATTTGAGCGCCAACTTCCTCACGAGGTATTTAATCCGAAAACCCAAGCCTACCCACTTAACATCAAGCCATCTCAATCTCATATTCTTCCTTCTGGTGCTATAAACTTCATTAATTCCCTGACCTGCGAAAGCGATTCGGAAAAATATCGTGTTGACATTTTTGGATGTGCGATAGAGTGTTTAAGTCCACGCTGTATAAGAATACCTATAACCTCTAGTTTGTTGATTATTTTTTCATCGCGATCGATCATTACGTGTTTACCATACTACGTGTTATTATTTAGAGATATTCTCTTTGGATTTTTTAATTTTTTCTTCTCGTAATCCTAGGCATTCTTCTTCCGTTTTGATTGAATCAAAAATGAAATCATAATCTTCTTCTTCCAACCATTTATATATCCTATTTATCGGTATAAATAATCCCATGTGTGTAACGGGAGTTCCCCAACCAATAACTGCAACCATGGAGGGAATACCTATTAATTGACCCGACCCTGCTAAAAACATTGCTCCACCCGAATTACCATAGATTATTTGGGAAGTAGACATGTGATAGGGAAGAGATTCAATTTGAAAATTCTTTCGATTAATAATTCCCGGTGTGGCAATGGGGGGAAAGCCAAGCGAACACCCAACCGCAATCGTTTCATCAAAAAGATTGTAATTATCGGTTTTATCTTTTTCAACCAATGTTGCAATATAGTGGATCTGCTCTGTTAGATTAAGTTTTAAAAGAGCAATATCGGCCATACTGTTATAAATAACCAAATCCGCTTCAATCCTCATTGTTCCAACAGGAATTCCTAAATTTTTATATTTAAAAATTTCTACATAAACAATAGAACGTCGTTCTATTTTGATATTTTTTCCAAGACTTGAATCCCATTTTTCCTCGATCTTAATCGCTTCGGAAATCACATGATGGTTGGTCAAGACATAGGTTGAGAACTTACCGTTGCTCTCTTTTGAAAAAACTATCGTTCCCGAACCACCGGAATTATTAAATGTTACCCTCACGATAGGGTAGAGATATTTTTCATGTGCCTCCCTGCCCCGCATTAATGCTTCGGCATAACCATAAATGTTTAAAAAAAGGACTAGCAACAATAAGCCTACCATTTTTCCAATTAACTTTTGCATTTCTTGCCTCCCTTGGGTATTTTTTGAAAATGCTATTAATGAATCAATAAATACCGTAATAAAAACAAGCGGTTTCGACCCGTTCCATTTCATATTATACACCCTTGACACCCCTCCTTGAAGCCTTAATTGGATTCAATTTCACGCCAAGTTTAACTATTTTTTTTAAATTTGTAGCCCTGGGGCAGGCACCCCTGCGCCAAAGTGCCGATGGCATGAGGTAACTCTTACATGTACCTTCGGCCTCGATTTCCTTACATCCCAGACATTTCTCTGTAATGGGGAATTTGTTCATATAATCTAATAATACCTGACGAAATTAAGTTTGTCAAGTTAAAAATTTTACTTGACAATTCTTCGTGGTCTGTTAAGATAAGTTGTGTCATAAAAAGCTGGAGGGCGTAATGAGAAAGTGTGATTTTTGCGGAGAGAAAAGAGTTACACACACTTCTGGATATCATTACTGTTCCGCATGTTGTAGAAAGAACATCGACAGGGTGTGGATTCATAATGTAATTTGTGACGCATTTCCATCCCTAACCTTAACGCAAGTCAAGGGTTTATGTGGAGAAATGTTTAGCGATGATGATTATGGCTATTCAAAATTCTCCAATCTTTACAAGATTCTTGACCGTGGGGGATGGAATGAGAAGCGTAGAAGGTTTAATATTCCAAGTCATATCTATTTAGTGCGTGTTTTTGACCAGTTTATTAAGGTTCAACATCCCAAGTTGTTCGAGAGGGTAAAAGATGACAGACGAATCCCCGAGCATTGGTAATCCCTTTTTCGAGATCTGCCAGGATATATCTGCACAACCCAATGGAGTTTGCTCTCATTATATTAAGGGCGGATTCTGCTCACTACAGAACCATTTCCGATGTGCAGAATATGTCGTAAGAAATGAACCCAAGCTGTCATACTCAGCCATCGATACATACTCATCGTGTCATCGCAAGTTTTACTGGTCACAAATGGTGGGTATCGAGTCGATTCAAAAATCATGGGCGATGAAGCTTGGTTCATGCGCCTCCGTTATTCTTGGGTGGCTCCACGATGAAAGAATTCCCATTGATCAGGCAGTACAAAAATATCGTGATTATATCGAGGAATTAATTCAACAGACAATGGATCCGGAAGATTCGGAACTTATTTACGGCCACATCGATGTCTGGAAAATGAAGGCAATGTTTAACGCTTATGTAAAACTTGATTTGCATACAGTTCGTGGTATCACGGAATACCAGTTTAAATGGTCAGAACCAGGGTTCCCAAAAGTGCATGGATATATTGACCTTGTTCAGCTCTTAACATATGAGAATCATATTGGATTCGAATTTAAATGGACATCCAACGCAGATAATTATACTAAGCTAACAGAGGGTGATCAACTGATCACTTATTTCCTGGGAGATCCCGCTATCGAGCGGATGACGCTTCGATGTTTCGTTCCCCCGCTGTTACGTCAAAAGAATGCGACTAAGAAAGAGAAGGGGGAATCAATGCTTGACCTGTATGAACGGATGTATCAAGACATTTTGAGTAAGAATATTTATAAATATTTTATTGACAGAAGTTTCTGGAGGTCCGAGTTCGACTTGGAAGCATACAAGATTAAGGCTTCGATGATAGCCAAGGAAATCGTATCTTATATTAAAGATGGTGGAATGGAACGCTTCTACCAAAACAAAAGAGCATGTTTCCATCCTTTTGTTTGCGATTTCTTGCGTGTATGTGAAAACGAAATCCGTGAACCATGGAATATGATCGACTGCTATAAAAAGCGCGAGTTTGGTCGAGGAGAAATTGCGAGTCTTAAATAAGGAAGAATGAAATGCCAGCCAAAAGAAGGGATTTAGCCGGGCAAAGATTTGGGAAATTAATAGTTATAAAGGAATCTGGTAGGAATCAGTGGGGACATGCTTACTGGGAATGTCGATGTGATTGTGGAAAAACAAAAAGAATTGTTGGGGGTGACTTGGTACAGAATTGCACGAGAAGCTGTGGATGCTTCCAGATCGAAAGTATACGCATGGTTGGGAAGCAAAACATTGGACCCAAAAATGGCAAATGGAAGGGTGGAAAAATAGTGACGGGTGACGGATATGTAGAATTATTAATGCCTGAACATCCAAATGTGAACAGAAGATATGTCCCCGAGCACAGACTCATTATGGAGACCTATCTCGGCAGGTTATTAACTAAAGATGAAATAGTACACCACAGAAATGGTAATCGGACAGACAACCGCCTCGAAAATCTTGCGTTAATGCTTAAAAATATACATCCG
>Ga0180732_1001055_pt1 | contig 18574 bp, 13 predicted proteins | sample KR11_01MetaG_FD_148674 | JGI IMG/M metagenome (GOLD analysis project Ga0180732, IMG submission 148674) | Groundwater microbial communities from the Olkiluoto Island deep subsurface site, Finland - KR11_0.1 MetaG | ecosystem: Environmental > Aquatic > Deep subsurface > Groundwater | place...
TTCCATTGGGTTCTGGATACCGGATCAAGTCCGGCATGACGGTTTGGGTGTTTCACAAAATTATTAAATGGCATATTAATTCTAAATGCGGTTACCCTGAACTTTTCAAGGGTTTTAAAACCTTGTTCATTTTATAGCGGATAAGGAACCGACATAAGTCCGGTTGTTTCATCAAATCCAAGCATTATATTCATATTTTGAACGGCCTGTCCTGATGCTCCTTTTACAAGATTATCTATCGCAGAAATCAATATAATCCGCTTTGTTTCTTTATCTATAACAAAACCTATATCGCAATAATTTGTTCCTCTCACATGCAAGGTATCGGGAAGCCTGTTATGATCAAATAATAATCTGATAAAGTGCCGCCCGGAATAAAAAGATTTCATGCACCCGTTAACATCTTCAGCGCTGACATTCTTTTTAAGTTGAGCGTAACTTGTTGTAAGCATACCCCTTGTCATAGGTACAAGATGGGGCACAAACGTAATTTTTAAATTTTTGCCTGCTTCATGAGACAAAATTTCGTTTATTTCAGGATTGTGCCTGTGAGATGCAACCTTGTATGCCTTGAAAGATTCATTAACTTCACAAAAATGGGATGAAAGGGCAAGCGAACGGCCTGCTCCGCTTACACCGGACTTTGAATCGGTTATAATGGTTTTTCCGTCTATAAGCCCAGCTTTCAGCAAAGGGATAAGGGGCAGCAGTGTGCTTGTCGGATAACATCCGGGATTACCGATTAAATCAGCAGTTTTTATCTTATCATAATATACTTCACTAAGCCCGTAAACCGCTTTTTCAAGCAGATCCTTTGCAGTATGCTCCTGGTAGAAAGCTGAGTAGATCTTATGATTCTTGAATCTGAAATCCGCTGAAAGATCAACCACCTTCTTTCCTTTATTAATAAGAAGCGGCGCAATTTCCATCGGTATTTTATGGGGAAGAGACAGGAAAAAAAGATCAGCTCTTTTATAAAGTTGTTCAATAGAAAGCTCTTCGCATACAAGATCAATATGACCAGCCATAGAAGGAAATACTTTATCAAATCTTAGCCCGGCATATTGTCTTGAAGTAACAACCGTTATTTTTATCTTCGGATGTCCCGAAAGGATACGCACAAGCTCGGCACCTGCATATCCTGTAGCACCTACAACTCCAACTCTTACCATTTAATCCTCCGTTTGGGATCTTTGCTTAATACTCTATAACCTTGAGCCAGTTTCAAAACGTCCCATTTTGGCCGATCTCTGCGTTGGATGAAAATTTTAATCCTCGAAATACTCCATGTATTCCTGCGGTTAAAATTTTCATCCGCCTTGACCTTGACCAAACTGAAACGTTTTGAAAGTGGCTCCCTTGTAATAGAAATCTAAATCAAAGTTTTTTTGTTTATTTTAATGATTGAAATTAACAGCGCTAATAATACCATCCAGCTTTTGCAGACCATTGTCATCTGTATAAGTCAATCCAAACAACAAAGCATATCCATTCATTATTGTTGCATATTGCTTTTGTCGGATGGTATTTGTACCCATATCTATTTGAATTTCGAGCACATCAAAATTGATTCCATCTATTTGTTCCTCGTAAATTTCTTTTGGGTATGATACTTTTACTGCGCTTGCTTCCAGCATTTTTTTCGTATGGAAATGGTAGTCTTTGCCTCGAACGATACCTGGAAGATGTTTTACCTTCTCTGCCATTAATATTAAATTCGGGTTGGAGTTTGTCGATGAGCCTGGCGGCTGTTCAGATGCGAATAAAAGATTTAAACTATCCAAATCGGCTGCCTCCAAAGCTGCATTTAAGTTTTTATCCTTGCCGGCAATAATTTTGCCACTTTTCTTCATGAACTCGAAACGAGTCTCATCATCCATCACATACCATGCTTCCGGTATTGTAACTTTTAATTTGAAATAAGAGTTAGTGTATACGCCCGATTCATATTTACCAAAATCTATCGCTTTTTTTGAATTGTTTTCACAACCCAATAAACAACATATTGTGAATATTGTTAATAAAACAATTATTGCATTTTTTGATTTCATAATACATCCCCTTTCCAAAAGCTGATTATTAAAATTGTATGATAAAACCACTATTCCAGACTATCGACAATGGCATCCAGCTCCTCCCAGCGCCGGTATGCGGCTGAGATTTTATCTTCTATGACTTGCAGACGCGCAGTGATATCAGAAATTTCTTCCTTGTTATTTTTATAGAAATCCGGGTTGGACATGTCTGCAACAAGCTGTTTATGCTCTGTTTCCAGGTCATCGATGGTTCGAGGCAGAATTTCTAAGTCCCGTTGCTCCTTGAAGCTGAGTTTGCGAGGTTTGTCCGGCTTGTTCCTGGCAGCACGCGGCTTGATGTTTTTTGATTCAGGCTTTGGCACAGATTCAACGTTCGGGCGTTGAGCCAACCAGTCATCATAACCGCCGGGATATTCCCGGATTGTGCCTTTACCCTCAAAGGCCAGAGTACTTGTGACAACATTGTTTAAAAAGGTACGGTCGTGGCTTACCAGCAAAAGCGTTCCGGGATACTCCAACAGCAGATCTTCCAGCAGTTCCAGGGTTTCGGCATCAAGATCATTGGTTGGCTCATCCATTACCAGTACATTAGTTGGTTTGACAAACAGTTTGGCCAGTAGGAGGCGATTCTTTTCGCCGCCCGAGAGAATGTGCACCGGTGTGCGGGTGCGCTCAGGAGGAAATAAAAAATCCTGAAGGTAGGAGATCACATGACGTTTTTGTCCGTTGAACTCGATGAAATCATTGCCTTCGCCAATATTCTGAACAACGGTTTTATCTTCATCTAACTGGATGCGCAGCTGATCGAAATAGGCCACTTGCAGCTGTGTGCCATGACGGATACTTCCTTTGTCCGGAGCGATCTCCTGAAGCAGAATTTTGAGCAGGGTTGTTTTACCCAATCCGTTGGGACCGATAAGACCTATTTTGTCACCTCTCATTATAACGGTAGAAAGATCCTTGATATATGGCACACCGGCGAAAGAAGAATGAATCCCTTTGGCCTCAATAACCAGCTTGCCGCTGCGTTCAGCTTCCTGGATCTTCATGTTCACACGGCCTATTTCAACCCGGCGTGCTCGAAAATCCTCGCGCATTTTTTTTAAAACCCGAACGCGCCCTTCGTTTCGGGTTCGACGGGCTTTGATGCCCTTACGTATCCAGATCTCTTCTGCCGAGAGCTTTTTGTCAAAACGCCGATTTTGATTTTCCTCGCTCTGGGCATCGGCTTCCCTGCGTTTTAAATAGGTTCCATAATCACAGGCATACGAGATAAGTCGGCCTCGATCCAGTTCCAAAATGCGGTTGGCAATCCTTTTTACAAATGCCCGGTCATGGGAAACAAAAAGCAGGGTTTGAACGTGCTTGGCAATGTAATCCTCCATCCAGACGATAGTGTCGATATCCAGATGGTTTGTGGGTTCGTCCAGAAGAAGCAAATCGGGTTGTCGGACCAGTGCACGACAAAACAGCGCGCGGCGCTTCATGCCTGCTGAAAGAGTGGCAAAATTCAATTCGGGATCGAGTCCGGTACGTGCCAGCAAATCCTCGATACGCGGCGCCAGGACCCACCCATTCACAGAATCCATTTGGTGCTGCAACGCTTCGTACCTGGCAAGGTATTCCGGATTACCGACCGACACCAAGTCACTGGATAAGCGGCGGTACTGGATCAGGGTCTGACCAGCATCGCCGAGACCTAGGGCTACCGTATCAAAAATTGTGTCATGGGTGTAGCAAGGCACTTCCTGCTCTAGTATAGCGGTGGTCAAACCTTGCTGAACCCTGATCTCCCCGCTGTCCGGCAATAGATTGCCATTTATAAGTTTAATCAAACTAGATTTGCCAACACCATTTCTGCCCAACAAGCAGATCCGTTCGCCCTTTTCAATTTGCAGGTTGACTTTGTCGAGCAATGGCACACCACCCAAGCCCCAGCTCATATCCTGCATGCTGATTAATGCCATGGGGTATCACCCATAAACTCTAATATTGAGTCAGATTCAATCTTATAATTCATTTCTTGCCCAAATCATTTATCCGTTTCTCCGATTAGCATGCTACAGATACCATTTTATTGTATTTAATCAAAGTAAGCATCTTCTGCTCATAGAACATTTGTTCTTGCCGTTTTTTGCAAGTATTATCTGATAGCATATCCGGGCTAATACTTAAACTTTAAATATTGAGCCGGATTCAAAACTTCCCATTTTGGCCGATCTCTGTGACCAAACTTAAACGTTTTGAAAGTGGCTCATAATTATTTGTTTTATTCAATATTCTTATTTGTTTTTGAGGAATTTTTAAAAATATTTGTCAAATCAAGGCCAAAATATCGCAAACACATCAGTAGCAACAACGCGGCACTTCCTTCGTCTAAATTCCCGATAAACGGAATATTGTCAGGAATAACTTCAATCACTCCTACACCAATATTTAGAAGATACATGAGCGATATAATACCTAAACATACAATAATAATCTTTTGCATAGGATGCCCTCAAACGAAATAAAGGTTACTCCTCTACCGAGAAGACTACTTCCACATCTTGTTCCGGCAAGAGTTTCTTTTTCAACTGATTTGCCAACTTTCCAATTATGGATAGAACGGCACTCTAACTTACTTTCTCCAAAAAGCAGGAGTAAAAAGTATAAAAATAGTATAAAGTTCCAACCTGCCTGCCAGCATGGCAAAACACAGCACCCATTTAACATAAGCTGGATAGAATGCGTAGTGCTCAGCAGGGCCGACATTGCCTAAGCCTGGGCCGATATTTCCTACTGTGGCCAGGGCGGTTGTCACGGAAGTGAGAACATCCTGATTCGATGAAGCTACTACCAGTGTTGTTATTAATATCATGAATATATAAAGAAAGAAAAATCCGGAAATAGCATACATTATATCCTTCTTGATAGTCTTTCTGTTTATCTTCAAAATAAAGATGGCCCTTGGGTGAAGTAGATATTTCATTTCATTGTAGGCTTGTTTAAGAAGAGAGTATATCCGGATAACCTTAATTCCGCCTCCTGTGGAACCTGAGCACCCGCCAATAAACATTAAAAAGAATAGTATCGCCTGAGCCAGGAATGGCCATTTCTCATAATCGACAGTGGCATAACCTGTTGTTGTAAGTATTGAAGCAGCCTGGAAACTGGCATGACGTATGGAATTTCCAATGGAATCGTAATATGTGCCGTAAAGATTAAAAGTTATTATAACAACAGCCAAGATAAAAATAGTTAAATATACTCTAAATTCCGTATCCCAAAATAAAACCTTATATCTTCCTGTTAACACTCTATAGTGAAGAATAAAATTAGCACCTGCGATAATCATAAATATTGTAATTACTCCGTCAATATACGCAGAATTGTAATATCCTACACTAGTATTTTTTGGAGAAAAACCTCCAGTCGCAAGAGTGCCGAATGTATGTGTAACAGCATCAAAAAGATTCATACCTCCAAGCATTAAAAGGAGTGTCTGTGTTATCGTAAGACCTAAATAAATATACCATAATATTTTTGCAGTCTCTTTAATTCTCGGAGAAATCTTATCAACAGAAGGCCCGGGAGCCTCGGCCTTTATCAATTGCAACCCTCCTATTCCAAGAATAGGAAGTATGGCAACAGTCAATACTACTATTCCCATACCTCCAAGCCAGTGAGTCAGGGAACGCCAGAAAAGCAGGGATTTCGGAAGAGACTCAATATTTGTAAGGATAGAAGCGCCTGTTGTTGTGAATCCGGACATGGTTTCAAAGAATGCATTCGTAAAAGCCGGAATAGAACCAGTAAAATAAAATGGCAGGGCACCCACAAAAGAAGCTGAAAGCCAGCTTAAAGTTACCAGAAGAAAGCCGTCTCTTGCAGAAAGACTTTCCTGCTTTTCAGGCTTTAAGAAGAAATATGATATTGATGAAATTAAAAGAAGACCGCCTATTATTAAAAGAAATATTTTGAATTCATTAATTTCTTTATAGTACAAAGCAACGGCAGCAGGAAATATAAGAAAAAACGTTATAATCAGCGTTAGAATTGAGATTATTTTTAGTACAAGTTTATAGTTCATACCTTATCTGTTAAAAATTTTTTCAACTTCAGAAACTGATTCCTTTGTTGTTATTGTTACGATATTATCGCCTTCCTGAATTAAGAATTTTCCATCCGGTATATAGCTTTCAGAATTTCTTGTTACTGCAAGTATCAAAGTATTATCCGGCAACCTTATATTTTCAATTGTTTTGCCTGTTATAGCACTGCTTTTATCTATCGAAAATTCAATTACCTCTGCTTTTCCAGTTAAAATGCTGTAAATACTTTTTATGTTGCCTTTTCTGATAAACTTTAAGACAGTATCAACAGTGCTTCTTTTAGGGCTTACAATTGAATCTATTCCAAGATTGGAAGCTATTGAGAGATAATTTCTTCTTGTTACAAGCGCTATGGATCTCTTTACGCCGAATGTCTTTGCATAGATTGCAGCAAGAATATTGAGTTCCTGATTGTTTGTTGTTGTAACAATTAAATCATAGGAATACAATTGTTCCTCTTCAAAGATATCCCTGTCCGAAATATCACTATAAATAACAATAGCCTTGGGAAATTCATCTGCCAGAAGCTTGCACTTCTCATAATCCGAATCTATAATCTTAATGTTACGCTGCTGGTCTATAAGAGATCTTGCAGTATATCTTCCGATTCTCCCGCCTCCCACAATCACTATATTCTTAATAATCAGGGAAGATCTCCCGAACTCGCTGAGCACTTTTTCCAATACGTCCTGAGTAGCAACCAAGTATATATTGTCGTTTTCCTTAATAATTGTATTCCCGGAAGGGATAATAATATTGTCCTGACGTACTATGCAGGAGATTAAAAAATCCCTTTTCAAGCTAACCTTAATTTCCCGTAAAGATTTATCTTTAAAAAAAGAGGCGCTGTTGATAACAACATTTCTCATCTGAACATTCGCATTGCTAAACAGCCTTAAATTGCTGGTAGCTCCATACATAACGCTCTCTACTATCTCTCTTGCCGCCTCTACTTCCGGATTAACAAAATAATCTATTCCAAGGAAGACTTTTTCAAAATTTTTGATACTGGAATAATCAAGATTCCTTACCCTTGCAAGCTTATTCGGCACCTTAAACTCGCTGGCTACAAGAGCGCAGGAAATCATATTGACTTCATCCGAGTCCGTTACGCTCAGGAAGAAATCAGCCTTTTCAATACCGGCTTTTCTTAAAACTCTTGGATTATTTCCTTCTCCTGTAATAACAATGCAATCAAGATGATTTGAGGCATGCTTGGCAACATCCGGATTATGCTCGATTATTACAACGTCCTTATTCTCAGCTATTAACTGTGCTGCTATTTGAGAGCCGACGGCACCAGCGCCTACAATTACAATTTTCATGATTGTCTTCTTTGCAAATAATAATCAGTCTTTAATTTCTTTAGGCAACCCAGCCGGAGATTTATCTCCTCCATTGTCATGCGATAAACATGCTTAATATAGATATTTAATCAATTTATCAAGAAATAATCACAAATGAAGCTTGGCTCTAATATCTAATTTCTATGCAGTTTTATACTGCTCTACTATATTAATCTAATACAGGCCAGATATGGGAGATTTTCTCAGCTTTTTCAAGGCTAAAAGCGTAGGAAATTTAGCAACGTATCTTTATAAAAGTACATACAGCTAATCACTTAGCGCTCTGTATGTATTTTTTCACAGTACGTCTATCCAGATTTACCCTTCGCGACACCTCTTCAAAGGTACCAAATCGCTGGTAAAGCATTATGCAGTAATTACCTAAAAGTGTCTGGGCATCCATGCTTCCGGATTCTATCCCCGACAATAGATGCGTTTTTTCGTCAGGTCTTGTTTCTTTTTTGTCGCCTGAATAACTGCGCTTGAGCAGCACCCTGCGCACACATTGTTCCAGCTCCCGGACATTGCCGGGCCAATGGTAATGATTGCCGAGTTCTATTGAAATCACATCCCTTACAATGTCTGCCAGCTCCGGAGAAGGTTTTCCGATCAGCCTTTCCACGGTATGAGATAAAAGCCAGTCAAGTTCATCCGGGTCTTCCTCCAGACGCTGTCTCAGCGGCGGAACCGTAATGGTATCGGAGCACAGCCTGTAAAAAAAGTCATCCCTGAATCGTCCGTTAGCACGAAGTTTATTGATGTCGCGGTTCGTTGCAGCAATCACCCTGCCCTGAAACCGTTTTTTCTCGTGACCGCCCACAGGAGAATATACCCGTTCCTGCAAAACCTGGAGAAGCTTTATCTGAACAGGAATAGCGGTTTCACCGATTTCATCCAGAAAAATGGTGCTGTATTGTCCGCATTGTTCCAGAATACCTTTATGTGTTTCTATTGCCCCTGTAAATGCACCCTTCCTGTGTCCAAACAACTCCGATTCGATCAATGCTTCCGGAAATTGAGACAGATTCAGGGAAATGAGGGAGCGGGTAAAGCTGTCTTCAAAACAATTCTCCTTTTCATTGTACGGAATAAATCCCGAACGTCCTATGGCTGCTGCCGCAGTTCCCTTGCCAGTGCCAGTTTCCCCAAGCAAGAGCGTTGAAAAATCCTCCATCCTGTTCCACAGATATTTTTCATACAAACCGATATCATAGGTAAAAACATTGTTCCAGAGGTTTAGCCTGAGCTGTCTCATGGAGGGACTTGTGCCCACAAGACTTCGTTCAATAAAGAAATAGGCCCTGCGCATCTGGTAAAAAATAGCAAAATAGCGGCAAGCCTCAGCTTCCCGGAAGCCATATTTAATAAGTGCGCTCATTAATTTTCCGGCAAACGACACCTTTAAAGGCGTGTCTCCAGCCTCTCGCTGGTCCATGATAAGCGTGTCGAATGCCTGCGCATACTGATGATAGACATAAAAAAGCAACGAGTTCTTTACCCGTTCATGATCATCTCCTGAAAAAGAATTAATATCCGCCTGCCCTTTCTTTTCAAGAGCCTTTATTTCCCGGTCCACTGCCTGAAAAACCTTGTCCAGTATTTCAGGAGAAGCTGTATCAGGAGAAAGTCCTGATATCTCAAGATCAAACCGATTCCTTTCGTCACTGAAAGGGTTGGCAAACACCGCCCGGGTGACCAAAGAGAAGAATTTGCGCTCCTTTACTGTGAGTTTGTTTTCTGATTCCATACAAAATATGTACACATATAAGCATAATTTGTCTATATAATTTTTTATTAACATCCTGTGCAAATCTTTAACATATTGAATATTCAATAATTATAATTTGGCATGGTTTCTGTAAAGCATGGTTGCAATGCTTTGAAATGTAAGGTGAGCAAAACCATTAATGTAAATAAGGAGGATTAAGCATGTACCATAAAATAAAAGTAAGGATAGTACTAATGATCTTGTTTGCAGGCTTTTTCATGATGCAGATATCCGTTTCACAAGCAGCGGGCTTATTGAAACCCCTTAATGGCAATGGGTCGGACATTCACATGAAAACTCACAATGTTCAGGTGACCGTAAACAACGGATTTTGTCGCACAGAAGTAGATCAGATCTTTGTCAATAAAGGCGACGCGGATATGGAGGCGGTCTATTCGTTTCCTTTACCTTCAAAAGCAAGTCTCTCTGAGCTAAGCCTCTGGATTGACGGCAAGGAAGAGATCGGCGAAGTACTTGAAAAAGAAAAGGCAAAAAAAATCTATGAGGACCAGAAGGCAAAGGGAAAAGATTCTGCCCTGGCTGAAAAGGATGATTACAAGACATTTAATGTAAGCGTTCACCCCGTGAGGGCCGGTGCGGAAACGCGTGTGCGGCTGGTCTACTACCAGCCCCTTGAGATCGACCTGAATATTGGTCGATATGTGTATCCTTTGGCAGAAGGAGGGGTTGACGAGGAAAGGATTGCATTCTGGTCTGTTGATGACAAAGTTACAGGATCGTTTTCATTTGACTTGACACTAAAATCCGCCTTCCCGGTTAAAGACGTTCGCGTGCCCGGTTATCAGGATCATGCAGAAATCAAGCAAGCCGGCAATACCGGTGAAGGAACAACCGGGAGTGAGGTATATCATGTCAGCATCAGTGAACCTGAAGGCAGTAATCTTTCCAAGGATATTGTTTTTTATTACAGACTTAAAGAAGATGTACCTGCACGGCTTGAGTTAATCCCATACAAAGAAGCACTAAACAAGGAAGGCACGTTTATGGTGGTAGTAACTCCCGGTGCTTCCTTAAAACGCATCGCAGAGGGTACGGACTGGACCTTTATTCTGGACAGATCGGGAAGTATGGGCGGTGAAAAGATAAAGACCCTGGCAGATGGAGTATCCCGTGTGATTGGCAAGATGTCTCCAAATGATCGTTTTAGGATTATCACATTTAATGATAAAGCCGATGATTTTTCAGGTGGATATATAAATGCGACACAGGAAAATGCAAAAACCATGATCGAGCGCTTAAAAGGACTTCAGGCAAGTGGTTCAACGGCCCTTTTTGCAGGATTGGAAAAGGGATGTAAAGGACTTGATGACGACCGCACAACCGGAATCGTACTTGTTACGGATGGAGTAGCAAATGTAGGACCCACTCAAGAGTCTGCTTTTCTGGAATTATTGAAGGGCTATGATATCAGGCTTTTCACATTTGTAATAGGCAACAGCGCCAACAGGCCCCTTTTAAATAAACTGGCAAAAAATTCCAATGGATTTGCTATGAACATATCAAGCAGTGATGACATCATTGGACGAATTCTCCAGGCAAAGGAAAAAGTCCTGCATGAAAACTTTCATGATGTTGAACTACGTTTTCATGGTGAAAAGGTTAAAGAGCTCACCCCGACACATGCGGGAAGCCTCTACATAGGACAGCAGCTTGTGACATTCGGAAAGTACAATGGTTCCGGTAAAGTCGATATCGAACTACTTGCCAAGATCTCGGGCGCACAACACAGTTGGCGATGCACAGCGATTCTGCCTGAAGTGGATAAGGACAATCCTGAAATAGAAAGGCTCTGGGCTCTGTCCAGCATAGAAGACCGGATGGAAAATATCCGGGAAAAAGGTGAAAGTGATAACCTCCGAACTGAGGTTGTGGATTTAGGAACGAAATATTCTCTGGTAACCGATTATACCTCTATGATTGTTCTGACAAAAGAAGAAATCGAAAATCTTGGGATTACTCCAAGAAATAAAGAACGGGTGCTTCGTGAACGTCAGGCCCAGCAGCTACGCGCCAATGCGCCTGCAAAGAACTACAGGGCGGACAATAGTAGCAATGACAGCGGCATGTTCAAGGGACTTAAAGCTCCGAGTATCAGCGTAGGTTCCGGGCCTCTTGGGCCATTATCTCTGGCATTTATTTTCTGGCTCAACCGCAGGAAAAAGAAATAACGAAATAAAAATCAAAAACTCCTTGAGGGGTGGCAGTAGCCACCTCTCAAGATCCGGAGGAATTCTTTATGTCTAAGGGAAATGGAAACAAAACAAAATATGCCTCTTCAATGCGTTTCTTTCCTGAAATATGGGGATATGCCGCAATGATACTTTTTTGCAACATTCACATAATTACCGGAAATCTGCCCAACGAACTTGTCTTTTTCCCTAATCTGCATGGAAGTAAAGCATTTCTGAGCATCGCAACTCACCCTTTTGTGCATGTTTCCTGGTATCATTTGCTGCTTGACGGTGCAGGTTTTTTTATTGTTTACAAAGGCCTTCATCAACCTAAAATGATGAAGCGACTGGCATATGTCCTGTTTTGCTGCATCGGAAGCGTACTGCTGCCTCTCTGGTATTCACCATACGGACTTGCTTATGGTTTATGCGGACTTTCCGGTATAGCCCATGGGCTCATGGCGGTCTCTGCCCTTGAGATGTCTAAGGGAAAGACTCTTAAAGTTGGTATTTTGTGTCTTTTTGTCGTAGTTACAAAAAGTATTATCGAAGCAGTAACAGGTAAGGTGATATTCTCATTTCTTCATTTCGGATTGATGGGCCTGCCGGTTGCTTCAACTCATCTTGGAGGAGTTTTAGGGGGGTGTATTGCTTATGGGGTTTTGAATGAAGCTAAGATTTTCAACTCTTCTTCGAACACAAGCAATAGATGGGATGGTTCGGTTTTTATAAAATAAATTTTATTTCAAGACTTATTTCCGATTCATCTGCAGATGCCCCATTAATTGTATGTTGATATTTTAAAGGCTTTGTATTAATTTAGCAGTTATTGTTTTGCTAAAGTTTCCCGGGAAAAAAGGCATCCGTAGAAATGTATTTTTCTAGAATTAAAATACTTCTAAATTATTTATTCATTTTTCTTTTAATTGGTCTTACACCAATAGGTGTATCAGCCCAGACAGAATCTTTTGATATGAGCCGTTACTTTTACAGCGGCGATGGGCAACTACGCCTGTTCAGCAAAAAAAACGGGAAATCCTTTTCCGGCAGATATCGATCCGGATTGGGAACCTATGATGAATCGGCTTTGAAGAAAATTTACCAGGTTTTCGATGCCCCCGATCATACCCCAAATGCACAAATCTCTTTGCGACTTCTTGAATTTATCGATTTTTTACAAGATCGTCTCGGGCCAAGGCACCAAATTATTATAACTTCCGGATATCGAAACCCGGAATACAATACGGGACTTCGCAACAATGGCAGCCTTGCCGCCAAGGCCAGCCTTCACCAGTACGGAATGGCTGCTGATTTTATACTGGAAGGTGTTAATGCAAAGTCTATCTGGAATTATGTAAAAGCGCTGGGTTTTGGCGGCGCTGGCTATTATCACGGAAAGACTGTGCACATCGATGTCGGTCCGGCACGGTCATGGGATGAAACAACATCGGGAGTTGGAACAGATATTTCAGATAACAACAAACTTATCGGCCTTGTGACAGATTACGATGTTTATCAACCGGGCACAACGGTTATCCTTAGATTCATACGGATGACGGCCTTTCCCATCGGCGTAACCCCTGAATTTTCCCTCATCCGGACAGATGATCAGACCGGGACGAAGGTGGTCCTTGATTTTAAACCCGATTTTGTCATAAACGAAAAAGGCTCATGTCTTCAGTTAGGCAATATTGACCAGATGGCTGGCATCCGTTGGAAATTGCCGAAAGAATTAATCCCCGGTCGCTATACCATCCGGGCCGTATTCTGCGGTAATACCTGGGAAGACATGCCGAGACAAATTGAAACTCCGGAAATTGAGATCAGAAAATAGGAGTATACCGAATTTATTGAAGTTGTAACTTGATAAAATATCAACCCACACAGCCCAAACTCGGGTCCTGAACAGTTATTCCCTTACGTTTACGCTTCTTTTTTTTTATCTGGCACAATAATGTTTTATAAACCGGAAAGCCGGATATTTCATCGAACTGCTCCATATCCGTCAATTCATTAACATTGGCCTGCCTCCATTCATCCGGCCCTAAAGGCCCGCCGCCGCCTGCCTGGGCATAAGCAAAGCCTTCCATTATCGTATCTGTTACAAATGCTCTCATAAGAACCGAACCACGGACGGTTTTTATACTGACCCTGTCTCCTGTTTTGATATCGCGTTTTGCTGCATCCGCTTCATTCATTTGAACCACAGGATAAGGAAATTTTTCAATAAATGCCGGGATGGCACGCAAACATGATTTCATGTCCGGTTTGAAAGGTCCCGTTCCTAAAACTAACGGGTATTGTTCAAATAATTCTGGATTGCTTACAGATGTTTCTATGGATTCTTCATATTTCGGGATGCCGCTGTAACCGTATTTTTCAAGGATAGTGGATTTGATTTCAAATTTACCCGATGGCGTGTCAAATCCGGGTTCACCATCGCTTCGCAAAAGGCCCTTTTCCCATTTTTTATACTCCATACGAGTATTGGGTTTTCTGATCACATGCCTGTCAGCTTTCATTAAATCTTCTGTAGTAAAACCTGATTCACTCAATATGTATTCAAGAAGTTCTTTTTGATTCTGCGGATAGAGATGCCCGTATCCAAGACGTTTGGCAAGCTCTGTCAATATTTCATAACCCGGTTTTGCCTCATAAAGAGGTTCTATCAATTTTTCCCTTAACCTTAATGAAGATCCGTAATAGCAATAGGATTCCTGTTCGAATGCCGTAGTTGCCGGAAGTACTATATCTGCATAAGCGGCATCTGCGGTTAACTGCAAATCCATGGTGACCAGAAAATCCAGTTCCTGCAATGCCTTTTTCCAAAGGCCCGGATTAGGCCAGGATGTTATAAGCGATGCACCATAAACAAGCATTGCCCTGATTTTGTAAGGGTCTGAATCAATAATAGCTTTGGGCAAAAGGCCGGCATGGGGTTCATTGCCGCAAAACAGGGAATAAACGGGAAACTTTCCTTTAGCTATTGATTTTTCAGAATCCGGAGTAGCAATTTGTTTGCTTTTACATATCGGAATACGATTTTCTCTTCTTGCAAAACATCGTCCGCCTTCCACATCCAGTTGCCCGGCCAAAGCCCACAATACCATTACCGCACGTATATTCTGAACCCCGCTTTTTGTATATTCAAGGCCGGTATACATCACATATGATGCGCCTTCAGCTTCAGCAATACTTTCAGCTAAACGTTCGATCCTGTTTTTATCGATTCCTGTAATTTTTGATACATATTCAGGAGTAAAATCTTTTACATACTCACTGAATTCATCAAATCCCAATGTCCAGTTTTCAACAAAATGTTTGTCATAAAGATTATCTCTTATAAGAATATGAGACAAACCCAATGCCAATGCGCCATCCGATCCGGGTCTGATGGTAAGCCATTCACTGCCCTCCAGTCCGGCAGCTTTTGTTTTTCTGGGATCTATCACAATGATCTCAGCGCCTTCTTCCGAAGCTGCTTTCAAGCGTTCAAACATCTCGGGCGGTGTGGAAGTAGATGGATCAGTGCCCCACACCAGTATCAGATCGGAATTATCTACATCGGAAAACATATCGATATGCAGACATCCCATTGTAAGCTTCGGAGCCAGAACGCCTAAGGATGTATAACATGGCGCACCAACGCCAAATGTATTTGGAGAGCCAAACGGAAATAAAATGCTGGATGCCAGATAGGTTTCCGATCCTTTAAGCTGAAACACATCTTTAAAGGATCTTTCATAAGAACCGGTGCCCGCGTAGAAGCCAACAGTTTCAGGACCGTAGTTTTCCTTCAGTTCATTTAATTTGTTGACGATGATATCAAAAGCCTCATCCCAGGAAATTTTTTCAAATTCATATGTTCCCTTTGCGCCAACCCTTTTTAAAGGATGTTTTAGCCTTTTTTCCGAATAAATAATTTGTCTGGCACTGTTTGCAATCGGGCACAAAATTTTACCCAAAGGAGCGTCCGGATCAGGTTCAAGCCTGTCTATTTTATTATCTTTATCATAATGTACGATTACACCACAGCCCGGACTGTGAAAACAAATACCGCAAATTCCGTATCTTTTATCCAATACTGCTACCCCCCAAAAATCATCCTAATTTCTTGTGCCAACGATAAATTGTGAGTTAATATACTCCCACAGATTTTCCGTTTTTCGTATTTTCCATGACACATTGCCTTTATCCGTAATTTCCAGAGGCGGATCAAATATACCCTTTTTACCCAAAAAAAGGCTTGCCACATTATCGATGCCACGGCTTTTTCCGTTGCCGTTTGACACTCCGCCCAACCAATGCTTAGAGTCCGACACAGCCTCATCCCAGGAAAACGGGTCCGAAAACACAAACATCGATTTTTCTTCAGTCAAAACCCTGTTTATATCTGTTAAATGTTGTATCGGACGGGTTACTTTTTCCAATATATTAATAGAAGTTACTGTTGAAAAGAGTTTTTTGCGAAATGGTAGTCTTAATGCATCGGCTACTATAAAATCAATCCTGTCATAATTCCATGCTGTATCAAAATCACATGAACGTTCTTCAGTAATCAAGCCTTCTATAACAAGATCAAAATTCAATCTTTTTTTAAATAATAATTCCCGTGCTTTTTTAATAAAAGATATGGAAGTATCAATCCCGATTACATTAGAATGGGTTTTGCTTAATTCAAATGATAATCTTCCAACGGAACATCCGATATCAAGGGCATAACCATCTGTTTTTTTGAAAAATGACGACCACACCTGATAGGCGTCCGTTGCACACGGATCTTTAAATATATCGGAAAAATGACTCCAAAGATATGAAGACAGCATGTTCTTTGAATTATACCCTGAGCAATCGGATATAACCGGCATTGTTGTATCGGGCAAAATTACGGCAACACCATTATGTATGGGATAAGTTCTTTTGCATAAAGAACATGAAAGTTCACCTTCCGTCACATCATCTTCCTTCTCTTCTTTGATATTCAAGTCCAAAAGGACTTCTTCATTTATACATTCCGGACAGATCAACTTGTCTTTTAACCATTTTTTCATGTTAAACGCCTTTTTTAAATTTCACAAAACTATAAAACCCTGCAAAGATAATGGAGATTGAAACTGTCATGCTCCATCTCCAGTACTTCAATATGCTCAAACCCTGCTTCAGCCAGAAGGCTTTGAGCTTTTTCACGCCCCCACATCATTCCAAGGCCGTATCCATTATCATTCAGTCCTACCGGCATACAGTGCATCAGACTTACCGTATATAAAAAAGGACCCATGGGATGATCCAGATTGCCAGCCGGATTCGTTGATGCTTTTATATCAATCATGGAAAAAATTCCACCCGGAGAAAGCATGTATCGAACGCTTTTCAGTGCTTGTAAAGGATGGCTCTGATCGTGAATTGAATCAAAGGCACATACATAATCAAATTTTTGAATAAATTCTTTTTTCCCGCAAATTGTTGCTGCATCAATCTCAATGTATACGACATTGGAAAGCCCTAATTTTCCGGCCTCGGTTTTCGCGGTATTTATTGCTTCTTTGTGATTATCAATTCCTGTAAAAGTACTTTTGGGAAATGCTTTTGCCATAAGATTTAAAGCAACACCCTCACCACAGCCAAGATCACAAACCCTTATTCCGCTTAACAGATGTTCAACGAGTTTTCCATTATCAACAGACGGGAGAAAATGACTGATAAGCACTTCATTATGTTTTGCATTTGAAAGTTCTGCCATGAACTGCTGAAAATCAGGGTATTGCGAGAAGGGCACTCCATCTCCAGTTTTAAATCCTCTGTTTACCGATTCCATAGCACAAGATGTAAGCAGAGGAATTTCCAGGGTATAGACTCCCAAATTGTTGTTTCCCGATTTTCGGGTTAAAAATGAAGCATGTTCAGGCGGCAAAAAATACAGATCCTCACCATCAGGGTTTTGGGATAATTCAATGATTTTGCCGGTTATCATTATACCAAGCCATTCCTGAAGATAACGCCGGTTAAGACCTGAAGCGGTAGCAATTTCTAAAATCGTAACGGGTTTGTTAAGATCTTCAAGAATATCATAAATTTTGTTACTGTAGCCAATACTCATGGCAAGATTCAAAGCACCATAATTTAAAATGTCATTCATCCTTTTTGAAAAATCACTCATTATTTATACTCCATAAATTCAGATACTTTACCCTGCCATAGATCGGGGCATAAATCCGGGATACGTTATTAACAGATAGTAATCATACGATACCGTGCTGTATCCGGCTAATAACATATTATAGAAATATTGTAAATTTCAGGGTGGATTTATTGGAGGGTAACCGCATTTGGAATTAATATGCCATTTAATAATTTTGCGAAACACCCAAACCGTCATGCCGGACTTGATAAGCCTGCCCCGGCAGGTTGTAAGCCGGGGGTATCCAGAACCCAATGAAATTACTGGTTTCCGGCCTTCGCCGGAATGACAAAAGTGGAGTTTTCCAGCTTTTTACATGACCATGAAATCTAAATGCGGTTACCCTGGGATTTATTGGTGACTGGAGAGTATAAGCGCTGACTTAAAGATGTTATACAAATTTTGTGTACTGTATTTAATTGTCTTTTAATGTGAAATATAATTCCCGACATAAAGCGACTAAATCTTCGACCGTATGAATTCTGAACAAAAAGAAATGTCATCACAATGCTTCAACCGACTCACTAACGCGCCCGGCTTCTTCTATCAGCAACGTGATCCTGGTTGTCTCGTCATGGAGACACGCCAGAGGTTCTTTCAAGTGGTGTTGAATTTCAATAAAGAGCCTGTCGAAAATTTGTGTGATCTCCTGGTCGAGTCGATTTCTAAAGTCAACCCGCGATTTTGCCAACTTCTGCGAGAATTCACTAATAATGCTGGACCTTTTCCAGAGCAATGTTACGGCCACAATACCAGCACCTATAGCAGCGAGAATTCCGCCGGTGATATCAAACACAATAATATGAGTTGCCAAAGCGATAACTGTACCAAAAGCGGCAATACCTCCACCGGCGAGAGTGAGTTTGCCCAGATCGGAACCTTGGATGTCTTTATCGCCAACAATGTCCGAAATTCGTAGTTCCTGAAGTTGACACCGCAATCGCTCAAGGATGTCGGTTC
>Ga0180732_1001056_pt1 | contig 18570 bp, 11 predicted proteins | sample KR11_01MetaG_FD_148674 | JGI IMG/M metagenome (GOLD analysis project Ga0180732, IMG submission 148674) | Groundwater microbial communities from the Olkiluoto Island deep subsurface site, Finland - KR11_0.1 MetaG | ecosystem: Environmental > Aquatic > Deep subsurface > Groundwater | place...
GGCATAAAATGCATAGCGCTTTCTGACATCGGCTGAGATATCCGAAAGCGGGATGAGCCCTCGATCTTCGGCGACGAAGAGAAAGATGAAACGGTAGATCAGGCGCAGGAGCTGCTGATAGTAGCCAAGGGGGCTGATGGTCCCGGCATGCAGGGTTCTGCGGAGGGCTGTGTTTTCAGGGTGGGCGAGGAATCCCTGTCCCAGGGCGGTAATGGCCTGCTCCACGCCGTCCCGGAGCCGATCCAGGGCGCGGGTGCCGCGTTCCTGAGCCTCCCGGCTCCATTGCTCCAGCTGGCAATCTTCAGGTTTTTCCGCCTCAAGACGGGACTGGTGCAACAGGAGATACAAAAGGACGAAATCGGTGTAGATCTCGCCCTCCATCAAGGCTTCCAGATCAAAATCGACATAGGCCTGGCGGGTCAGGCTGATGTTGTCGCGCAAGATCCGAAGACGGTGGCCATTGGAGACTACGCCCCAGAGATGATTCTCGGAACGGTTGAGAAATTCCTGAATGAGGCTGTGGGGGCTGAGACGCGCGGCCCCGGCCACGCCCGGCGTCCGGCAATCCATGTTCTGGCGGAAGCTGACCAGATGGATGGGGGTGTGATGCCAGATATGGCTGATCGGGTAGGTGTTACCCCCAATCTCCTGGGCTTTCGCGGCCAGCAGCCGACCATAGCCCAGTTCCTGGAACAGGATCAGGAGCCAGCGCTCGCGGGTCAGGGTGGTTCCGGCGTCCGAATCGGTCAGCCTTTCCGCGACGGCCCGGAAGGTGCGCCAGGCGGCAAGGCAGCGGAACCAGGCCCGGTTGACGGCCTCGTTGATCTTCTCCGATTTCTCCAGATGATAGGATTCAGGGTCCAGTCCCTCCAGTTTACGGTCCCCTTCGACGATGCGCCGGAGGATCTCAGCCGGAAGCAGGGCGCCTTCGGTTCGTATCGTCGTGAATATGTCGTCGGTTTTCCGTCTCATGGCTGTGTCACGGGCAGATAAACATAAATCCCCAACACATCCGGGGGCAGGTGCGGTTCGACGCGGTATTTCACGCCGCTCATCCGGGCGGCGCTGCGCACTCGCCGGTGGGCGTTCAGCAGCTCTTCGCCCCGCCGGTAGGCCTCTTTTTCCAGATGCGCCTTCAGATGATCGAAGCCTTCGATGATCCTCGTTACGAACTGGGCGGCGCGGTCCGGGCTGATGTTCATCGCCGGTTCAGTCAGGATCAGTTTTTCCGCCGCGTCGTCATCCAGCCATTCGGCACTCTCCGGCGCTCCGGAAAATCCCAGCAATCGGCAGTCCTCCGCCAGCAGGGGGTTGTCGATACCGTTTCGGGTCGTGATGATGTAGTAGCGGAACCGGACGAGGAGCAGAGTCGTCCGGCGCTCAACCCTGTGGGTATAGATGACACCGCAGCGCCGGGCGATGCCTTTCAAGAGGGGGTCTAGGGATGCGTTCATCACGTAGGCCGCCAGGGCTTCCACTGTGGGATGGGTGCGGTTCAGGTAAGCAATTCCGTCCGGGACGGGCATGTCGAAACGACCCTGAAAAGGCTTGCTGTAAAGAAGGGCTTCTTTCAGCGGAGCGGGGGATTCCGTCAGGTCAAATCGCTGACAGCCTTTCTGTTCTGAGATTACCGCGCCGTGGGCGACAAAGGCGTCTAGGACGAAACGCCGGACATCAGCACCCAAGCCGATCGACGCCTGAACCGCTTGTAATTCCGCGGCAACCTCGTCCACCTTGATGGTCTCCTGGGCAAAGACGGTCCGGGAACGCTTTTCGCGTGCTGTCGCGTCGTCCCATTTGCTGAAAAGCTCCTTCCGCTGCGGCTTGAACATCTCATCGAATCCAGGCAGATAGGTCTGTGCGCTTCCCGTGGACTTTTCCCGGAGTAGGAGACCTTCAAAAATCGCCTCGATCACCTGGGCGGTTTCCACGGGGACGGGAACGGAGATGCCTAAAGCCGTCCGGATCGTCTTGTGCTTCCGAATCAGGACGTCCAGGACGATGCCGTCGATCTGATTGTCCGTCCCATAGTAGGTGAGGACCCGGATCCTGTCGCGTGGTTGTCCGAAGCGGTCCACGCGCCCTTCCCGCTGCTCGTGGCGGGTGGGGTTCCAGGTGAGGTCGTAGTGCATGACGGCGTCGAAGCACTCCTGGAGGTTGATCCCTTCGCTCAGACAATCAGTGCAGACGAGGACCCGCTTGGGGTTTTCAGCCAGTTGGATGATCCTCTCCTCCCGCTCGGCGTGTGGAAGGTTTCCCGTGACCGCCGCGACGGCCACGTCCGCGGGCAGCGCCTTGCGGAGCTGTTCGGCGACGTACTCCGCGGTGGGGATGAACCGGCAAAAGACGATGGGGTTGTAGCCGTCCTTCAGCAATTCTTTCAGCAAGGCAATGGCCTTCTTGAGCTTGCTGTCCTTCTCACCGGCGAGCCTGTCCGCCTCCCGAGCCATGGCGAGAAGGCGCCGACGCAGGGCCTGATCTGCGTCCACTGTTTCCTCGGTATCTCCGGGGTCGCTGCCGGGGATGAGATCCGCCCCTTCTCCGGCATCCTCCAGGTCGATATCCAGGACGGTGCGGCGGCCGATTTCGTCGGCCTCCTCGGGTGTCGAAGCATCGGCGGATGCGGCGCGGTTCCTCAAGGTGGCCGCGGCGGCCGCGGGACTGCTGGCAAGCGATCGCAGCAGCGCCAGGGCCGACCACCAGCGGACCCTCTGCCGGTAATGGCCACCAGTCTGATCTTGAACCGTTTCGCGGGCGTAGTCGAGGACCCGGTCGAAGAGGCGCCGGTAATCGGAGCCCTCGCCCAAGGCGTAGGTTTCCTCCCGATCCTCGCGACTCGGGAACGGGGTGTCGGTCTTCATGTAATGGCGGATGTCGGCCCTGCGGCGCTGGACGAAATGTGCAGCGAGTTTCCGGCGGTAGGGTTCGTTCTGCGGTCCTGCAAGCTCGGACGGCAGATTGGCGAAGGCAGGATCGATAAAAGACAACAGCGACCGGAAGGCCTCCTCCTTGCCACTGTGGGGCGTCGCTGTCACGAGGATCAGGTGGCGGTTCGGATCCTGGGCAATACTGTGGATCAGGCGGTTTCGCTGATGCCGCCCTCCCCGCTGAACCTCCGCGTAGGCGCAGCCGTGGGCCTCATCGACGATAACCAGCTCGGGACAGGTCCGGATGAACTCGTCACGGCGGCGGTCGGCCTTGATGTAGTCCATGGAGACAACCACATAAGGATAGTGGTCAAACAGGGACTCGCCGATGCGGAGATGCCTCTCAAGACGGCCGGCGGTGCCCGGCAGGACAAGTTCCGCGGAGATGTGAAACTTGGCGTCCAGCTCCGTCTGCCACTGCCCGGCCAGGTGGAGCGGGCACAGGACGGCCAGACGCGTCGCCTCGCCCCGGTCGAGGAGTTCCCGCGCGATCAGCCCCGCCTCGACAGTCTTCCCCACGCCGACGTCATCAGCGATCAAAAGACGCACCGGGTCCAGCTTCAAAGCCATCAGGAGAGGAACCAACTGATAGGGTCTGGGCTCAACGCCGATTTTGGCAAAGGAGCGGAACGGTCCCGCGCTGGAGCGGAAGCCCAGGCGGATGCCGTCCCGCAGGAGGCGGCAGGAGCGGTAATCGCCGATCTCGGTCGGGTCGGGAAGGTCGAAACGGGCCGGTTCGACCGGCTCCAGGGAGGTGCAGATCCCGGCGATTTCATCCTCCGTCCCCCCCAGAGGGCGCAGCATCAGAAAATCGTCCTGCGATTCAGGGAGCACCACCCATTCTCTGCTGCGCGCTCTGACTAAAGAACCTACGGCATAGGGCATGATTTTTCCTGTGTCGGATATACGTTTTTACTTTTCTTTTTCCATGCCAAAAATATGGGGGAATCTTGCGATAATCTCCTGCCAGTCATCTTGATGGCCAAAAGGAATGACAGTATATCCCAAGTCTTCAAGACTGTTCCTTTGCTCTTCGTCTCTCTTCGCCCTTTCAGGGTAATCGTGGATAGGTCCATTCACGTAAATCACCGCTAAATGATCTTCATATAGAAAATCGGGGCGTGTTTTACACTTCTCGATAAGCCACTGTGCCTTTGAAGGAAGACGGTAGTTTTTGTTATCAATAAAACGAATCCATCTGCGCTCCAGCTCCGAGCCGGCCTGGTTCATCAACCGTTGCAGGTGCTCCGCCCGGGGGATGCCGGTCGGGGATGCGGAAACTTTGGCCTGGTTAAATTTCAACAGTAGATCCCGAATGGACTGGCGGTCGATGTGTTGGTGGTCCGTCTGGTTGCTGTAACTGAGCAAGCAGTTGTAGCAGGCGGCTTCGCATTCCTCTTTGGCCCTGTCGGCCCTTCTGCGATCCTCACCCGTATCCGGATCGAAGTGACAGAGTTCGAGGGCGGTCATGGCCACGTCGGCGAAGGCGTCCGGTTCATCGACCAGGTGTCTGAGCACGCCGGCGCCGCCCTCAGCCGCTTCATAAAAGAGCAGAACCCGCCGCTCATCTTTTCCGGGCAGGGGATCGACGGCCAGCTCATTGTCCTCCAGTTGGTAGAGGGTCTGAATTGCGTTTTTGAGCGCCGACTGGAGGGAAGCCATCTGATTCAGTTCCGGCTTACCAGCCGGCTCGAACAGGAGGCAATTACGCCGATCCTCGACAAAGGGAATGACCCGGACGGATTTGGCCGTCATCGGATCGTCTTCGTCCTGCTCGATCGCGGCGTTGTTGCTTCCCCAGTAGCCTCTTTCCGTGTCAAGGACAAATCCCGTCTGCTGGTCGCTGCGCTTCCATCCCATATTGATGCGCCAGATGGTGGCCGCGCTACCGTAAATCAGTTTGGCAAGGCTTCCTTTTCCGGGGTGTTCCACTGTAGATCGTCTGTACGAAGGTCGTCCATCGTGGTCTGCAAAGCGGACCCCCGTTTTGATATCATAACCCTGCCGCTGTCTTTCCTCTTCATCGCAGTTGATGCGGTCTTTTCTTTTTGTTGAGACATTTTGAATCCGGAAAAGCTGCTGCAACGGTTTTTCCAGAATGGTGTTGCAGTATTCGCAGAGGTCTGCGCCGGCCGTGTCACCCCAAATATCATGGAGGTATCCGCACTGCGGGCAGAGTTTGGCCGAGGCGGTTTTGACATCATCATCGCCCACGGGCATGATGACCCGATTGATCACATAGCGGGAGCCTTCGTGATAGATGATGTTCCGCGGACCGAATTCGGAGATGGCCAGGAATCTCGGACGGGAGAGGAAATGGTCCTGTCGTTCTCGCCGGCCCGGGATATAAGCCGAAAGGGGCAGCCGGGGAAAATTATAGCCGGGCAGGAAGCCTTCACTTGCGAAATAACGGTAGCTGTAGAAGTCGGACTGCATGATCTTGTCCGATTCGATCAGCAGGTCCAGTTGCGCTTCCGCTTCCCGCCGCAGGCGCTTGGCTTCCGCCTTGTCGGACGGGCTCCGCGACGCGTCACCGATAATCCTGTTCTGGATTTCTCTCTGCTTCAAGGCGGCGCGGTAAAGACCCCGCCACCGCTCACATGCCTGTTCAAAATTCAGATGGATCTTTTTGAAAGCCTCGCCCAGCCATCCATCACTGTACCAGTCAGCCTCCCTGAGGTCGTCGCTGATCGTCTTTAGGATATCGCTCGCCCTCGTCAGCGCCCTCGTTTTTGCCTTTTCTTCTTCGAGGGAATCGCGAACATGGGGTTGCAGTTCGAGCGATGGGGATTCGCCGGCAAGATCAAGAATGTCTTTGAGCGACTTGCCGAGGGATTGTCCGGTCTCCGCAAGCCAAACCGCATGGACATGCGCCATGACCAGGTCTTCATTGGCAAGCTCCAGCCGCGGAGGGACGACAGCGCCGGCAACCATCAGCTCCGGGCGCTTGAAGAAGTACTGATCGTGGGGGCTGCCGGTGGTGCAATAGGTGAAAACCAGCGCCGGTTGACCGCTGCGCCCGGCCCGACCGCTCCGCTGGGCGTAGTTGGCCGGGGTGGGGGGCACATTGCGCATGTTGACGGCGTTGAGCGTGGCGATGTCCACGCCCAGTTCCATGGTCGGCGAGCAGTACAGGATGGGGAGTTTCCCCTCCTTGAAGGCGGCCTCTCGCTGTTGCCGGGTTTCGTTATCGACCTGCGCCGTGTGTTCATGGGCTTCAAGCCCCTTGCCCTCATAGGCGATGTCCCGGTAGAATTCGAGAAAGAACCGGTTTGTCCGCCCGCCCGCCTCCGAAGCGCTGGGCATGCGGATCGCATCGTGGAAGGGCTTGCTCCCATCGCCGGCGACCCAGCGGAGGGCGGCCCCGGGGAGCTGATAACCCGGGGCGTCATCATCATGCTCGGGAGGGGCAACCTCTTCGACCAATCCCGCCACGCGGAGGACCTGGAGAAGCTGTCTCAGGATGACGGCCGCGTCTTCTGTGCCGAGTTTGGGTGTGAAATCGGGAAATGTTTCGCGCCTTCTGAGATACTGTCCGTAGCCGCTTCGCGAGGAGAGATAGATATTCCCGCGAAAGTCTTCCCTGATCCTGCCCCGCGGATAAATGACGGCTGCGCTGACCATCGTTTCCTTCTCATCGATCGCCCACGGGGCTTTCAAGCGTTGGTTGCTCTGCTGCTGAATCCTCTCCTGGAAATTGATATCCAGATAATCCACCTTGATGGCCAGCGAGCGCCGCATGAAATCCAGAAGGACTTTCGCAACCGCAAAGCGCGTCTCCGGGGTGGCGCCGACGAGGGTGGGGTGACAGCCTTTCCACTCCTCCTCAGCTCGGCAGAGCTCTTCAAGCGATTCATATCGGATTTCCAGAAGGCCGCACTGCTCCAGATTCGGAGACATGACCCGCCAACCCCGGCGCAAATCGTGGTAAAGCCGATACCCCAGAACATTGCGCAGGGCCTTTTTTGTCTCCTCTTCGGCGAGGAATTTCACCTCCGGATCAGTGGCGTAATATTCCTTCGGTAGATCCAAGGCCACAAAGACCCTCTGCGTCAGTTCGTCATGGCTGATACCTGCCAGCCCGGCATCGGCTGCGGCTCGGTAAAGGGCGGAGCGGATGAGACCGATTTCAATAAAGTCGTTGAAGTGCCCTGACTGGAGGGAGGCATCCTGGCGGTTGTCGGTGAAGCTCAGGAGTTTTCTGGACTTGAGGTCGAGGGTTTTCTCCTTTTTGAGGTGCCTGATCGCCGAGAGGCTCAGGATCGTCGTTGCGCTGCTCCGGCCTTCGGTTCCGAGAGAGGCCAGCTTTCCGATGTCCGACCTCTGCCGCATATCATAGGAGACGCCGCAGTTCAGGCAGAACCGGAAAGGTGCTTTCAGGTAATGATAGGTTCGCCCCTCCTCCGATTCGCGGCCTTCCGTATTAATGACGACAGCCTGGGGGAGATGCTGACGGCGATCCCTTCTGATTCTCAGAACCCCTCCGGACTCTTCAAGCCAGTCCACGGGAAGATTCTCGACGATGTCCTGAGGCTCATCACTCCACGGTTTTTCTTCATTCCGATACAGGAAGCCCGCTTCGCTCTCCGCGTCATGAAGTTGCTCCGGCAGCTCCCGACCTGAAAAGCGACACTTGTCTGACTCTTGATGGGTCGAGCTCCGGACACAGTAATATTCCTGTCCGCATTCCCGACAAAAAACCAGGGGTAACAGTATGCGGGAGCGATCGCCCGGAACGAATTGCTGCCCATGGACGGTGATATAGCGCGAAGCCGATTCATCCAGCGAGGCGTAGACATTTCCGCCGCGGCTGATGAACTGATGCAGCCGGAAGGCAAAGCAGGGAAATCCCGTGTCGGGATTCTTGCAGAGATAACCGGCAAGAAGACCCTCTTGGATGGCCTCTTCACAGCGCTTCTCCGGCACATCGATCAACTTGCTCAATTCCCCGGCTGCGCCTTCCTCGCCGCTGATCGCCCGCGGCTTGGATCGGATCAGTCTTCCGGATTCCTTTTCCGAGGTGACTCCAAAGGTATTTTCAATCCAGATGCACAGGGGGTCCCGAATGAAACTTTCGTGATCGTCCGAGGGATGCCGGTCGGGATCGGCGACCCTGTCCCGCAGATTCTTCAGGAAGATCGGATCGGTCAAGCCGATCTCCGGCGTCGAACGCTTCAGCGTTTCACCGATCACACCTTCGGGGGCGACCGGAGCACCGAAGAGTTTCTGAGCCACCCGGGCCACTTCTTGCCGTTGATCGTCGTATGAGCCGGGACCGGCCATCGTTGCAGAGGTCCCGACGCACTGTAAATGTTCGGTCTTGCAGGCGTTGCGGACGCGGCGGACGAGCAGGGCCACATCGGCTCCCTGGCGGCCACGATAGGTATGGAGCTCGTCCAGCACCAGAAACTTCAGACCCTGAGCTGCGCGTACCAGGGACTTGTTTTCCTCCGGGCGGGTGAGTATCAGCTCCAGCATCACATAATTCGTTAGGATAATGTCCGGCGGATTAGCGATGATTTCCTGTTTCTGCTCATCACTTTCCTGGCCTGTGTACTTGGCGAACCGCACCGGTTCATGTCCTACGGGGTAGCCGTGACAGAGAAACTTCTCAAGCTCACCATACTGGCTGTTGCACAGGGCATTCATCGGATAGACGACAATGGCCTGAATGCCTCTGCCCTTGCCGTTGCGGAGAACATGATCCACGATGGGAACAATATAGGCCAGGCTTTTCCCGGAACCGGTCCCCGTCGTCAGGACATAGTTGGCTGCGGATTTCGCTGCTTGAATGGCATCGACCTGGTGGCGGTGCAAACGGAGAGGAGCGCCTGTATCGGATTTTTCTGGTTTGATGCGAAAGATTTTTCTGCATTCGGGATGAAGGATCCGGGCGGCAACGAGGTTTTCGATCCATTCGCCGGGTTCAAAAGCCGGGTTGAGCTGAATGAGGGGATCGGGCCATAGCAGACCTTCTGTTAGGCTTTCATAGACCTTTTCACTGATGATTGGGTCCCGGAGGTGGATGAAACTTCGGATGTATGAGGCGTAATCATTGATCAGACGGTTGCGAATGCTGAAGACGTCCATGCGAAATGATCTCCTCGGAAAGACAGCAGCAGTGAATTCGAGAGCCAACTGACGGCGACGACCACGGATGATAACTCCCTGTGGGTGATGACCCTGTCGTGTTCGATATGCTGGTCGTCGTGATGGGCAATGGCCCGAATACCGGCCTTTGGAAGATCGATGTACTGTGTTACAAGGCATAGGCTGCGGACTGCCGATCCCATTGCCACAACATCAGGGTTGAGTTTATAGCGCATCTCTCATTTTTTTGCCAGACATTCGTTGTAATTTGCGGAAATTGAATTATCATGACTTCGCACCTTTCATTCCGAAGTCAATCAATTAGACCGATGAACCGCGGTGAAGCTTTGTATTTGTTGTCTGGCCTATCATGTTTGTGAAGCTCCTTATTGAAGAAGTTATTCATGCATGGGCTGGCGTGAAATCAAGGATTCCTACCAAGACCAAATAAATATTCTGCAAAGCCTACCAATTATGTATACATAAAATGGGTTCAGGCCAATAAACAAAAATCCTCAACAGGAAGGATATGTATCTTTATAATATTGATATTATAGGAATAAATATCATACAATTATTTCTTGACACATGCTGAATAAGTCTATATTTTAAGTAAAAATGTATTCATAATGTATCCATAACCCATCCGAGGCAGGTCATAATATGCCGCATGTGGTTAATTCGTCATCAAAAAAAGTTTCCGGTATTGCGAATGAAAAGACTTATAGACGTCTCAAGGCGTACGTGCTTTCCGGAAAGATCGAACCGGGTGGACGTATTCATCAGGAGATGTGCGCGGAGGTCCTGAATGTCAGCCGGACACCGGTCCGGGAGGCTTTACAGCGGCTTGTCTCGGAGGGTCTCGTCGAAAGTTATGAGGACAGGGGGTTCCGATTGGTACAGCTCACCATAGATGAACTGGAAGAGCTCTTCGACATACGCGCGGTTCTCGAAGCCTTTGTCATGCGGACGGTCTGTCAGAGAATCACCGACGAGACCATTGAGAAGCTTTCACAATGGGTCGAAGAATCCGAGGCCGCTTTGGACCGGCAGGATCCCGATGGGATTTTCCAGGCCAACACTGCTTTTCACAACACTCTGTATTTGCTGATTGAAGAAAAGAAGCGATTTCACGCCATGCTTGGCAACATGAAGGATCACATCCTCCGGTACCGAAAACAGACCTTGATGCAGTTCGACAGGGCCAGGAAAAGCATCAACGCCCATAAGAAAATCATTTTTGCCTTGAAGACGAGAGATCCGAACCTGACGGAATATCTGATGCGAATTCATATCCAGGAATCGAAAGAGGATGCCCTGGAGATCAATTTCGGGATCAAAAGAGGAGGTGCCTCCGGCGGGAAAAGGCTGATGTGCATGGCCATCGAGTAACGGGAGACATCCAATTCATCAGGGTCGGTCACCATGGAGGGATCGCTATTGATTCAGAACAGCAGGAAGTGTTGGAAGGAGATATGACGGAAATCCGGTATATCGAAGAATCCTATGTTCCCCTTTTCATCAGTGGGAATGACCAGAGGGTGGAAGAAATGGTTCGCCAGGACATTCTCTCGGGCATGACCGCATCGGAGGTTGTCAACCAACACCTGATTGCCACGATGGAGGTCGTCGGGCGGAAGTTCCAGTGTGCGGAGATCTTCGTTCCCGAGATGCTGATTGCCGCCCGGACCATGTCGGTTATTTTGGAAAAGCTGAAAGATCAAATCGTTACCAAAGACGGAGACAGCCGGGGATCGATTTGCATCGGGACGGTCAGGGGAGATCTGCATGACATTGGAAAGAATCTCGTGATTACCATGCTGGAAGGCCACGGTTTTCAGGTGACCGACCTGGGGATATCGGTTTCATCGGAAAAGCTCGTCATGGCTGTTAAAGACCAGAAGCCCGATATCTTAGCCATGAGCGCCCTTTTGACTACGACGATGGGAGAAATGAAAAGCGTTCTCAATGCTTTGCAGACTGAGGGACTTAGAACACGCGTGAAGGTTATCATTGGCGGTGCGCCGGTTACCCGGGCCTATGCGGACCAGATCGGAGCCGACGGATACGCCATGGATGCACCGGGAGCGGTAGTGCTGTGCAAAGAAATCATGAGCGCAACCGGAAAGTAAGGTATCGATCGAGAAGTTTTCACTGTCCTGGATAAAAGGGACAATAAACAGGGAGGGTGTCTTATGAAAAGGAGAAAGATCTCGATGCTATGGACGGTAATGGGGGTAACGCTTTTTTCCCTTGGCTTGGCATTCCAGCCGTGGGCGATGGCTGCGGGTAATGCGAAGTATCCCTCGCGGACCGTCGAGGTGATCAACCAGTTCGGACCCGGCGGAGGAACAGACCTCTTCGTCCGCGCGATCGCCATGCCTTTTGCAAAGATTGCAAGACAGTCGCTGATTCCCATTTCGATTACTGGCGGAGGTGGTGTTCCGGCTGCTACGGAGTTCTTCAATCGGCCGGCGGATGGATACACCCTGATGGCCGTCGGTCCAGAGGAAGTGATCAACCATGCGATGAAACGTATCGACGCGAAGAAGTTCGTGCCTTTGGCCCGCATCCAGTATGATCAGGGGATGTTCTTTGTCAGGGACAAGAGCCCCTTCAAGACGATTCAGGATGTCATCGCGGAGGCAAAGAAAACCCCCGGTAAACTGACCATCGCGGTTACAGGTGCGGCGGGATTCGATGATGTGCTCGTCGGTCTGTGGAGCGCGAAGTCAGGTGCGGATCTGAAATCGGTTCCTTTTCAAGCAGCGGCAGAAGCTACGGCTACTGTTCTTGGCGGCCACACGGACCTTCTCTATGAAGAATATGGTCCCATGCGCTCCTTGATCGAGTCTGGAAAGGTCAGGCCGCTGGTCCTTTTTGCGGAGGAGAGGCTGCCCGTGTTGAAGAATGTTCCGACGGCCAAAGAGTTAGGTGTTGACGTGACACTCGGTCGGTGGAGAGGGCTCGCCTTCAAGGAGGGGACGAAGCCGGAGCAGGTGGGTGCCATGCACAAGGTGTTCGAGAAATCGGTCAAGAACCCGATCTACAAGGCCATCGAGGAGCAGAACATGCTTCAATTCCGTTCCAAATTCCTTGGCCCTGAAGAGTTCCGGACCTTCTTCGGCCAGGAGATGGGAATTTACGCGGATGTCCTCAAGAAGCTCGGCTATACGAAATAACCAAGATATGTGAAGGCAGTGTGAAGAGGTGAAGAAATGGCCAAGCGGATTGTGGATGTTGTCTTCACAGTCGCGGTATTCGTCGGCTCTATCTATCTCTGGTTCGTGGCCGACCGTTTCCCGAAATTCTTGAAGTACCAGAACGTTGACAGCGACTTCTGGCCAAAGATCATTCTGGTGACCATGGCCATCCTTTCCCTGTTCATCCTCTACGAGAACATCGTCGCGTTGCGCCTGCAGAGGAGAGAAGCCAAATCGACCGCGTCTCGTGGCGATGATCAGCCCGTTTCCCTGGTTCAGTGGAAAACCATTATCTGGATGGGCATACTTTGTATCGCCTACTACTGGGGATTGAGTCTCTTCGGGTTTATCATCGCCACAATGATCTTCATGTGGTTGGCCATCACCGTCATCGGCGGGGCCAGGAAGTGGATCGCCGTAGTTTTCCCACTGATCTTCACCATGGGGCTTGCCCTGGTCTTCGTGAAGGTGTTGGAGTTATCCCTTCCCAGGGGTGTCTGGCTTTTCCGGGATTTCAGTCTGCTTTTCTATTGATGGCAATCGGACATGCCACCAGCCGGGTGCATGGATAAGATCGCATGAATGAGTCATGAGTGATGAGGCATCCACATGGAACTGATCCAGGGATTCATTTCCGCATTCCAGTATCTCTTTAGCCATCCTTTAAACTGGCTGCTGCTGCTGTTCGGAACGATCTGGGGAATTCTCTTCGGGTGTGTCCCGGGTCTCACCGGCATCGTGGGCGTTGCCCTGCTGATTCCTTTCACCTTCACCCTCAACCCGATCGAAGGACTGCTCATGCTCGGCGCGGTCTATGTGGGATCCACCTTCGGCGGTTCCATCTCTGCTATCCTCTTCAATACCCCGGGGGCTCCGGAAGCGGCATGCACAACCCTCGACGGCTACCCGATGGCGAAGAAAGGTCAGGCCGGCAAGGCGATCGGTTACGCCTTGAGCGCTTCCGCCATCGGCGGCCTTTTCGGAACGATTGTCCTGATCCTGCTGGCCCCGCCCCTGTCAGAAATAGCTCTCGCCTTTGGCCCGCCAGAGTATTTTGCCCTTGCGATCCTGGGGATTACGGCCATTGCCTCCATCGGGACGAAGTCTGTTTTCAAGTCGTTGCTCTCGGGAATGATCGGCCTCGGTATCGCCACCGTAGGCATGGACCCACTGACCAGCAACGCCCGGTTCAATTTCGGTAGCAATCTGCTGTTAACGGGGATCAGTTTTGTTCCCGCCATCATCGGCCTCTTTGCTCTGTCGGAGGTCCTGAAACGTTGCGGGGAGTCACGCCCGGTGGCGGCTTTCGATACCAGTAGCAAGGTCCTGACGAAACTGCCTTCGCTTAGGGAGATCTGGGACCTGAAAGTCACGCTCCTGCGTTCATCCATTATTGGGACGTTCATCGGTGTTCTTCCCGGAGTCGGGGCGACCACGGCGTCTTTCATCGGTTATTCTGAGGCCGTTCGCTGGTCCAAACACCCGGAGAAGTTCGGTACGGGCGTTCCCGAGGGGATCGCGGCGCCGGAATCCGCCAACAATGCGGCCGTCGGGGGGTCCATGGTGCCCCTGCTATCCATGGGGATTCCGGGAAGCGCCACCACCGCCGTGATGATCGGGGGGTTGACCATCCACGGCATCATTCCGGGACCCATGCTGATGGTCCAGAACCAGGATCTCGTTTACTCCGTGTTCATAGGGATGCTGATTGCCAATGTGCTGATGATCTTTTTCGGGATAAAGATCGCCAGCCAGTTCGGCAAGATCCTGAAGATCCCCTACGTCCTAGTGGGCCCCAGCATCATCGTCCTCTGCATGACGGGGGTATTCGCCCTTAGAAACAATATGATGGATCTGGTGGTCATGCTTGCCTTGGGGGGATTCGGTTATCTGCTCCAGGAGCTGGATTATCCCATCGCCCCTCTGATCATCGGGCTGGTCCTGGGACCGATTGCTGAGATTAGTCTCCGGCGGGCTATGATCCTGAACAACTTTGATATCATCGCGGTCGTGACGCATCCGATCGCGGGCGTGATGCTGCTGATCAGCGTATTATCTTTGATTTATGGCCTGTACGGTCAATACAGGAAACATCTGGAGCGCAAAAAGATGTCCATCGCTCCATGAGGAGATGGAGGAGGAACGAGGAAGTTGAAAACAAGCAAACAGAGGGTGGTGGATGCCATTGCCCACCGTGAATCGGATCGGGTACCCGTGGACTTTGGAGGTTCCATGGTGACGAGTATCCACCAGAAGGGGCATGATAACCTCAAAAAGCACTTGGGGATCAACCTGGACCGCCCGACGGAGATCGCCCGGGGGAGGTCTCTGGTGGCGAGGGTCGACCATGAGATCCAGGATCGCCTGAGTGTCGATGTCCGGATGCTGACCGTCAACAGCCCCGACGGCTGGGAGGACGAGGCGGCGGGCGATCGGCTCACGGATGAATGGGGCATCGTTTGGGAGCGCCTGCCCGGTTTTGATAACTACGAAATCGTTTCATCACCTCTATTCGGCGATATTTCAATCAGCGATGTCCGGAACATGGCCTGGCCCGAAGCGGTCCAGCCCGGTTTTACCGAGGGCCTTCGCGAAAAAGCCCTCGCCCTGCGGCGGAGCACCGACAAGGCGATCGTCGCCAATCTGGCGATGCAGATCCACACCCAAAGCTATTTCCTGCGGGGATTTTCCCAGTACCTGATGGACATGGTCCTCAACCCGGGTCTCATCGAAGCGATCATGGATCGCGTCCTGGAGATATTCATGGAGAGAACCAGAAGCATCATGTCGGAGATAGGGGATCTGATCGATGTCGTTTACGTCGCCGATGATTTAGGCGCCCAGAACGGGCCCCTTTTCTCCCCGCAGACCTACCGGCAGCTGCTTAAACCGCGCCAGAAAAAACTGTTCGAAAAGATCAAACGCGGGAACGATGTGAAGATCCTTTACCACACCTGCGGATCGGTGATTGAATTCATCGATGACCTCGCCGAAGTGGGGGTCGACATCCTGAACCCCGTTCAGACGTCTGCCGCAGGTATGGATCCCAAAGTCCTCAAGGAACGCTTCGGCCGCAAGGTCTGTTTCTGGGGCGGGATCGACACCCAAAGCATTCTTCCCTTCGGAACGCCGGACCAGGTCAGGGAGGAAGTGAAGCGCTGCATGGACGTTCTCGCCCCAGGTGGCGGCTTCGTCGTTGCGGCCATCCACAACATCCGTCCCGAGGTTCCTCCCGAAAACGTCGTGGCTATGATCGAAGCGGTCCACGAGTTCGGTCAATACTCATGATTTGAAGGCATTTCCGGCGCAGTGCGCGGGGGACGTGACATCACCTCTTGCAGAGTACAGAAAGTACATCCGGATTTATTCGAATGAATTGACAATCATCTGTGTCAAGACTTTGCATCTTTCATTCGGCATTCAATAAAGTGCCCCGGAGATCCAGTATCAAGACTTGTATCGGCCCTTGTCCTTGACAATCAATTCAAGCCGTTCCAGCTCCACCAAGTCACGCATGAGCGTTGTTGGGGAGAGTGTGGCATATTCCTTCGCCAGAATGCCGGAGCTGACGACAAGATCGTCGGGGGTATGCCACTGGTCCACAGGATGTACCTGCTTCACTGATTCAACCAGAAGTGGATATTCCCGGCGACTGTTTCCCATCCCGGTTCGCCGAAGATCCAATGGGCATGGTGGGGGAATTCCATGTATGTGGCGAAATCCTTGTATTTGTGGGCGATCTTGCGATTGACGGAAGCGGGGGCGATCCGATCCTCGGAGCCGGCAACGACAAGCACCGGGACATCGATCTTCTTTTCGTCGATAGAGGCCGCTTTCCGGGGATCGAGGAACGAGAAGCCGATTTCGAAGAAGGCGCGTCCGGATTCATGCACATACCGGCTGAAGGCAGCTCGCCGCTCCTCCTCGGAAAGGAGGTGCATCGCCGAGTAACTGGTGGATTCAAAGGTCGATTTTATGGGTTTCCTCCAGAAGCCCCATTCGAGCACCTCGGCCGAAATGCTTTTTATCACGGAAGGGGTGATGGCCGATATCCCGGCCGGGGCTGCCGATGACAGAAGGACCAGGGAACTGCCCAGTCCCCGGCTCCCCAGGATCTGAGTAATGAGGCCGCCCATGGAATGGCCGATGATGACGGGTTTTTCATCAACGCCGCGGATCACTTGTTCAAGATCTTCGGTGTAATCCAGAAGACTGACGGTTCCCAGATTCGGATGCGGTTCGTCCTTCGGATCGACGTCGTGATACCGTAGGACCGGAGCGAGACAGCGATACCCCCTGCGCTCGAAGAAGCCCCGGTAATTCTCCCAGCACCACGAACCGCCGAACATCCCATGGATCATAACAATGGTCTGGATCATGATTCCTCAGTATCTCCCCATCCGCGGGCTGCGATGATGCAATCAGGCGAGAAACGCCGCTATCTCTTCCTTGCGGGCATTCGCATCCGCCTTACCGATTTCGACGAGTTTTTGGATATACCGCGAATCGAACATGATCATACTGAGCCAGTCAAAGCTTTCTGTTTTTTGCGTGCCGAGCCGGCGGGTTAAAAAGCGAAACGGACGGGGCAGATTGGGTTCGAATGTCCCTGCCATTTTCCCCAGGTTGACGGAAGGACGAAGGGTAAATGCCCTCACCAAGCGTAGATTTGAGATTTCCTTCCGCGATTGATTGAGGATGAGCTTGTTCACCCGATCAAGTCCCAGCAAATCCTGATCCAGCATATCCACAAAGATGGCGTTCATCAGGACATCCACGATCCGCGCGATGGACGGATAACGGTGATATATGGCGGAACCCGCCTCCGGCAGCGACGGCCGGTGGCGTGTCGATACCGCTATGATGCGTCCCGCACCCAGATGCAGCGCCGGCGCCAGCGGCGCATACTGACGGATTCCGCCGTCCCCGAACCACGAATCGCCGATTCTCACGGCCGGAAAGAAGATCGGCAGTGCCGTGGAGGCCATGACCTGCTCCACGGTGATATTCGTCATTACGCTGTGACGATCGGGCCTCTCCCACATGGAGATATTCCGCCCCTGAACCCAGGTGACGGCCTGACCGGTGGTGTAGTTGGTGGCCGTGATGGCGAGGGCCTTGAGTCTCTGCCCGCGGATATTCTCGCGGATCCCCGCAAATTGATTGTTAGCCGAGGAGAACCCCCCTTCCAGGAGTTTGCGGAGCGGCGAGGTATCGACGAAAGCCTTGGGACCTGCCGTGTTGGGAAGACCGCCCGAAAGAAAATGACCCCCCCAGTGCAGCAGGCTTTTCGCAAGACTCCAGCCCTTTACATCATAAACCTGCTCCACTGTAAGATCGCACCAGATGTCGCTCAGGGCGTCGATCGCTTCCTTGAAGGTGCCCTGATGATTGGCGATAAACGCCGCGTTGATGGAGCCGGCGGAAATGCCGGTCAGTATGGGGATTCGCAGGTGGGGAAAATGATCCGCAAGGCAGCGCAGAAATCCTACCTGGTAGGCGGCATGGGCGCCGCCGCCGCCCAATACGAGGGCCAGATCGTCATTGCCGTTGGTCATCGCCTGCACCTTCTTTGTCGACAAGACATTGATTTTTGATGTTGAACATATAAGACGAACGGCCCGGTGTGTCAAGAATAAGCATGAATTTAACCTGTTCCCCACCCTTTCGCTCTCGGTGTAGTCGGGGGTGCTTTCAAGGAAAATACTGATAAGAAAGGTCATTGATCCCCATCCGTGACCTGTGATAAGAACCCACATACATTTTATAAAGTGAAAGGAGAGGGTGTGATCCGAAAACTGGATTCGTTTTTTGAGCCGAAAGGCGTTGCGGTCATCGGCGCAACTGCGGTCCGCCACAAACCGGGCAATGATATCCTTCAGAATATCGTTGCCAACGGTTATTCGGGCGAACTTTACCTCGTCAATCCCAAGGGCGGCGAGATCCTGGGGAGGAGGGTCTACGGTTCCATCGGAGATCTTCCCGAGGGGATCGACCTGGCGGTGATCATTCTTCCTGCAAAGCTTAACCCGCAAGCGATCCGGGAATGTGCGGCCCGGGGCATCATGGCCATCGTCCTGGCGGCCGGGGGATTCTCGGAAGTGGACGAGGCGGGGCGGCTCCTCCAGGCGGAACTCGAAAAGGCCGTGCAGGAAACAGGCGTCCGGGTCATCGGACCGAACACCTCCGGCCTGACGTCAACCCCGTTCAATTTTACATCGAGCTTTTTTCCTCTGGGAAGGATCCCCCGGGGCCATATTTCCTATATCGCCCAAACGGGGAACTTCGCCACCCACACCATGCGTTATATCGCCACCGGCGAACACTACGGCGTGGCCCGCGTGGTCGGT
>Ga0180732_1001057_pt1 | contig 18556 bp, 14 predicted proteins | sample KR11_01MetaG_FD_148674 | JGI IMG/M metagenome (GOLD analysis project Ga0180732, IMG submission 148674) | Groundwater microbial communities from the Olkiluoto Island deep subsurface site, Finland - KR11_0.1 MetaG | ecosystem: Environmental > Aquatic > Deep subsurface > Groundwater | place...
CCATGCTTTTGAATGATTTCTTTTCTATCTTCTCCTGTAATAGGGCAATTATAACAACGGTATGCGCCGCAAAGCGTTGAATAGCCTCCTTCAGATAAAATAATTATTTCCCCGCATTTTGAACAATGTGTCGGCTTGAATTTAGGCGGATTCTCCAATTTCTCAAAATTATATTCGTTCGTTCCGTACCAAACATATGTTTCCAATTCATGCTTAAAATCATCGTAGCATTTTTTACATGTTTTCCAATCGCCTTTATGCCCTTCAACATAATGAAATCCGCAAAGAGTATAACGTCTGTGATTACGCGAACAAATATTGCGCGAATAGGAAAACATCACATAATCGCTTTCATCGCCACACACCCAATTGCCACAACATTCTGTTTTGCGTCTCGGCTTTTTGGATTCGCCGCATAATCCGCATGACGGAGATTTTTGCTTATTAATTTTCTTTACATTCTTTGTCATATTTTTAGTTTATAACTTTTTAATTGAAATTAATCATAAATTTTATCCTTAAATTATCAAACTTAATTTTTAGCGCTTCATTTTTAATTCGCCTAAACACCCCCCAAAAAACTCCTGTTTTCAATCATTTCCCGCAAATCCATCTTACCCCGAGCCCCCCATAAAATCAACGGGAATTTTTCTTTTTACTCAATTTTCCCGCCTCCGTTGAAGCTGCAGCGCGGCGAGGCAAAAACTTTTTCACTTCGCCTTCGCAGAAATGACAAAAATGAAATTTTCAAAAATTCCTTAATAACTTACAAAATACTAAAACAATTATTTCCCCATACAGCACTTTTTGTATTTCCTTCCGCTGCCGCAGGGGCAGGGGTCGTTGCGGCCGATTTTTTTGACAGTCTCGGGAGTTGAAGCGCCGTCACTGTCGCCGCTTCCTCCGCTGGATTTTATATTTTTATTTTCCATAGGAGATTCAACTTTTTTCACGATTTGGACTTTGAATATCGCCGAAAGGACATTTTCCTCAATGCTTCCCAGCAAAGACTGAAACATTTTGTAGCTTTCTTTTTTATATTCAACCAGCGGATCTTTCTGTCCATAGCCCTGAAGGCCGATGCCGTCCCTGAGGCTGTCCATTGAATCAAGATGCTCCATCCAAAGCATATCAATACTGCGAAGCATAACCATTTTTTCAATTTGTCTGGCAGCCGCATAGCCGATTTCTTCCTCTCGCTTGTTATATCCATTGGACAGAACTTCAAAAATCAGATCCGTCAGCAAGCTCCTCGCCTCTTCATCCGGCCTGTCCGAATTTATGATTTCCTTTATTTTATTTTCCAATTCGCCGTTGATTGACACGATTTTATGGACCGCTTCCATCATTTCTTTTATATTCCAATCGCTTCTGTTTTCAACGCTATGGATTGAAATAATATATTGCGCCTGATTTTCAAACATTTCTAAAATCTTGTCTTTTAATTTTAGCAGTTCCGGAAAATTTTCTTTGTTAATTTCCTTTTCAGCTTTTTCTATATTCTCGGTAATTTCTAAAATTTCTTTTCGTTTTTTATAGATCACTTCCCTTTGCCTGTTCATCACATCGTCATAATCCAAAACATGCTTTCTAATGTCAAAGTTATATCCTTCAATTTTGATCTGCGCGCTTTCAATTGATTTGGAAATAAAAGAATTTTCAATCGGCATATCTTCTTCTATGCCAAGCTTATCCATCATTGATTTCATTCTGTCCGAACCGAAAACGCGCATCAAATGATCTTCCATAGAAACAAAAAATTGAGTCTCCCCCGGCTCGCCTTGGCGGCCGGACCTTCCTCGAAGCTGATTATCAATCCTTCTTGCTTCGTGCCTTTCCGTCCCCAGAATGCAAAGCCCGCCGAGCTTACCAACTCCTTCTCCCAGTTTTATATCCGTTCCTCTTCCCGCCATATTCGTAGCAATCGTAACCGCCTCTTTCTGTCCGGCGCCGGAAATTATCAGAGCTTCCTTTTCGTGAAACTTGGCATTCAAAACTTCATGCTTTATTCCTTCTCTTTCCAAAAGCGAGCTTAAAATTTCCGACTTCTCAATGGAAATCGTTCCCACCAAAACAGGCTGGCCTTTTTCATAACGCTTTTTAATTTCCCGAATCAAAGCCATAAACTTTCCGCGCTCTGTTTTATACACTGAATCCACACGGTCTATTCTTATGATAGGTTTGTTTGATGGAATAATTATGACATCTAATTTATAAACTTTGGAAAATTCTTCCGCGTTTGTAACGGCTGTTCCAGTCATACCGGCAAGCTTATTGTATAGTCTGAAATAATTTTGAAAAGTTATGGTCGCCAAAGTCCGGCTCTCTTTCTGGACTTTGACATTTTCCTTCGCTTCAATCGCTTGGTGAAGCCCTTCGCTAAATCTTCTTCCCGGCATAAGCCTTCCAGTAAATTCATCAACAATGATGACTTCTCCTTCTTTGACGACATAATCTTTGTCGAGTTTAAATAAAATCTCGGCTTTCAGCGCCTGCTCAAGATGATGAACGAACATTATTCCGCCGTCGTTATAAATATCTTTCATCCCCAGCATTTTTTCAACATTATTAATTCCTTCGTCCGTCAAGCTCACCGCTCTCATTTTCTCGTCTATGGTATAATCTTTTTCGTTATTTAATTTCGGAACAATGCGCGAAAAAGTCTGGTACATCGTGTTTGAATCCGCGTCTGGCGCGGAAATAATCAAAGGCGTTCTGGCTTCGTCTATAAGAATGCTGTCCACCTCATCCACAATCGCAAAATTCAGCTCTCTTTGAGCTATCTGATTTTTATTCACCGCCATATTGTCGCGCAGATAATCAAAACCGTATTCATTGTTTGTTCCGTAAGTTATATCGCAGGCATACGCTTCTTGGCGGGTTATTTCTCTGAAATTTTCCATTTCAACCGTCACTTCGTTATCGTCGGGATTCGTTTGCGGATCAAAAAGAAGGGACTTGTCGTGCTGAAGAACTCCAACGCTTAATCCCAGAAAATGATAAATCGGACCCATCCAGTTTGCGTCTCTTTTAGAAAGATAGTCATTGACGGTTATTAAATGCGCTCCCTTGCCCGTGAGCGCGTTTAGATAAATAGGCAAAGTTGAAACAAGCGTCTTTCCCTCGCCCGTTTTCATCTCGGAAATTTTCCCTTGATGCAAAACAATCCCGCCGATCAGCTGGACATCATAATGCCTTTGCTTCAAAACTCTTTTAGACGCTTCTCGCGCGACGGCATAAGCTTCCGGCAAAATCTGATCCAGTGTTTCGCCCTTGCTTAATCTTTCTTTGAATATGCCAGTTTGATTTTTCAGCTCCTCATCAGAAAAAGACTGGAACTTTCCTTCCAGCTTATTAATTTCCTCAACAATCGGCTGAATTTTTTTTAACTCCTTCTCATTCGGATCACCGAATATTTTGTTTAGGATGGACATAGGTTGAGTATTTAGTATTAAGTAGCGAGTGTTAAGTAAGCCCATAAAGCATTAACACGAGGGCAAAAATATAAGATGACAATTTCAAATATCAAAGCTCAAACTATTTCAAATCAAAACCAAAGTTCAAACCCCAAATTTTTGTTATTTAGATTTTGGATTTGATTTGGAATAATTTGAAATAATTTGGATTTTGAAATTCGTTTTCCTATTCTTCTTTCCTGCTTCTAAACTTTTTAAATTCATTCTTCGCCCACGCCAATGGAGAAAGATTTTTCAGCTTTTTAATCATTCTTGCCCCTCTTCTTATTTTTGAAGTTCGCGCGTCTTTATATTCATTTATCATAATTTTCAGCTCGTCTTTCACATCGTCAATTGATTTATAAATATCATCGCTTTCCACGACATTCCTGAGCATTTTTTTGGGAAGCTGGAGATTGACTTCGGCTTTATATATATCTCCCTGCTGATGATGCTGGGTGGTTTTGGCAAGCTCCACGCGAGCCGTCACTCCGCTTGTGTCCACATTGTCATTATCAATAAATTTCACCAAACCGCCTATTTTTTCATTGACATAATTCTTCAAATCCTCATGAAGCTCCAAATTCGTCCCTTTTATAATGATATTCATTTTTGTTTTATTAGTTTATTAACGCAAAATAATGATAGCACATCTATTGGATTTATCAAGGGAAAGATTTATATAAACATTTAAGCATATAAGCATTTTAACACACTTAATAAAGGTGTCATTTCGAACGCCTCGCGAGAAATCTGAATATTATAGAAATATCTAAAAATTATAGATTTCTCCCGAGTGCTTGAGATTGAAATGACACTTGCTTAATCTGGAGTCCTGACGAAAGTCAGGGAGAAATATCAGCAATTCTTTTAAAGCTCACTAATTTTATGAGTCTTTATCCTGACTTTCGTCAGGACTCCGTAATATTGAAATTCCTTTGCCATAAATTACAATAAATTGCAATCAATTACTCTCTATCCAATTTCAATCCCCGCGAAAAAACCCCAAACAAAAAAACTATCACGCCCGCAAACAAAAACGTATTTTGAAATCCGACATAAGAAATCGCAATTCCTCCAATTAACGCGCCGAGTGCCGGACCAAGAGTTGTGAGAACGGTGTCAATCGTTGACGCTTCTTCTTGATAATTTTTAAATTTTTTGCAAAGAAGAGAACTTTTTCCGCTTCCTAGCATCAAAGCTCCAAGAGAATCAATCAGCATAACCGCGAAAAATCCTAATAAATTTAACGCGCTTGCGAAAAGTCCTAAAACAACTGTCGCGATTCCTTCTATGGTTATTCCTCCGCTTATTATTTTCTCGCTTCTCAGTTTACCCATTATTTTTATAGTTATTATAGAAAGCGGAAGATAGGCGATAGAAGCTATGGCGATGAATTTAATTATTTCTTCATTGGAAAAAGATATGCTTTCCAAAAACAAAACAAAGAACGCGCGATATATTCCTCCGAGAATTAAAACGGCAAAAATAGAAATTAAAATCAGCGCGAAGGTTTTGTCGGATTTTATAATATTAAAAATTTGGCTATAATTTTTTCTTAGGCTTGTTTTAGGCGATACTTTATTATCACGCTGGCTCCATAGTTCCCGTCTCAACGGGACTGTGGAGCCTTTTTGCTCTATATTTTCTGCAGGCGACATTCCGGAATGTCGCCTTTGCGATGTTGCTGACTTTCCATTCAACCTCGCATACGCGTAAATCGCGTTAGCAAATTGAATTAGAACGCTCAAAGCAAAAACTCCCGTAAAGCCGAATTTCCAAATCACGGCTCCGCCGATTACGGGAGCAATGACAGAAGCGTAATGAGGCATAGAATAGAACCACCCGAAACTTCGACTTTTGCTTTCCGGTTTGGACTTCATCAAAATCAGCCGCAAAGAAACCAGCCACGCCGCCGCGGAAAAACCGAGAATTATTTGAGCGATGTAAAAAATAATCAATTTGCCCGATATGCCAAATGATATAATCCATTGCGCCAAATGAAAAGGTATTATTTCTTTTATTGTTGATATAAACAAAGGACTGCTGCTCAAAAGCATTAACAATGCGAAAAATCCGTACCCCGCGATTCCCAGCGCCGCGACTTTGGAAGGATTTAACCTGTGGATGTAATAGTTTATAATTACAGAGGAAACGGCAATGACGGAATAAGTGAGAAGATAAATACTCCCGACATTCATCACGGAAAATCCGATTGAAATTAAAAACAAAGGATAATAAAGCGAAAAAAGCTTATATCCGAACATCAGTAAAAAATGCACCAGCGAAACATCAAAAGTGACCCTTTCCATCTTCGGCACCCACGAATACCAACCGCGATGATTTTCTAAAATTTCAAGCATAGGATTATTAAAAAAATAAATTTGTCATCCTGAATTTATTTCAGGATCTTTCTTCTGCTACATCTAGTTTTTTGAAATACATAAAACTAAAACCTTATAATAAGACAGATTCTGATCCGCCAGCTGGCGGACAGAATGACAGTTTCCGCCCCGCCGCAGTCTCCGCCTCGGGACTGCGGCGAGAGAACACGACAATTTTAATTTAATCTTATAATCCTATTTTACCATTTTTAAGGCAATAAAAAAAGAGGCAATGAGTTTGGGTTTTTTTCCAAAGTTATTAACCTCTATAATATTTCAAATGTTTTGAAGTTCTTTTAAGCGCTTTTTTGCACCCTCAAAACTTTTTATGAAATGTTTGTTTGTTATGTCTAGAACTAATTGCTCCTTCCATAAATTAACAGACGTTTCCGCGGCAAAAATAGCTGATGCTTTACCAAATAATTTTTCTTGCATTTTAGAAACCCAAAAATGCGCGCTGGCTCGATGATGCAAGCTTTGACTACCGCTTCCATATAATCCTATAGCTGATTGCATATATCCTATGGCGGATATAAAAAGATCATCGCGAGGATTAGTTAAATTATTTGCATAATCAAAATACCACCGTCCGGTATTATTCATTATATTTGCTGTATTAATCCTGTCTATAGGATCTACCATAATCCAGTACGCCGCTCTTTCAATAATTTCATCCTCCAGCACCTGCAGGATAATATTTGGCTGGCGCGCTAGAATTTGTCTGGCATTATCTATAGCAGCACTGCGTGGCACTTGACTGGCATAAAATTCCAGCTTTACGCGATCCTTGTAGTGATAAGCCGCAATTGCAGCCAAGCATCGTAGGGCGGTTTCATTTTTACCAGCCAAAAGCGCTTCTTCTTCGGCTTTTATAAAATCTTTCTGCCTATAATAAGCAAACGCTCTGCAACCGTGAATATCGGCAATTAAATTGTCTCTAATTTCAGACAACTTAATCTGCTCCAATTTTTTCAACATTGATTCAGATTTTTCTAGGAGTTCTGCTGTCTTGCCATTATTATATAACGGCCTCAAAAGCTCTTTTATTAAATCATGAATTTCTGCAAAAAAATCTAGCTCTTGATTTTTTTCTATTTGATTCATTTCTTTCACCTCATTATTTTCGTTACTTCTCTTTCATCTCCTCTATCATCTTTTTCGCCTTAGTATAATCCTCGCCAACCAAAGCGTAAGATCCTGCCATTGCTTTATATAAAAGCTGTATAGCCTCTTTATATTTACCTTTCGCCTGTAAACTTTCTACCAAAGCAAAAAGTTCCATTGCTTCTTTTTCGCTCATAGGGACTTCTTCAGTGACTCCCCAATCTAAATTGCCTGTTGTCATTTTATTTTCACCTCATTTATATCGGACCGATTTAATTCACCAGTCCGAAAAAACCGCTATTTATAATAAATCGCAATTTTTTCAGACTGGCAAATTTATTAAGTTTTTAAAGAACGCAAAACCTGACTTTGCATTATATGTGAAATTAGAAAAATGTCAAGGGATTATGTTCGTGGACTTGCACAGGGATCTCAGGACGCCTTGCTGTCATTCCTGCGAAGGCAGGAATCTAGGCGAAGTTTCATAAGTTATTATTTTAAAATAAATTTATCGCAGACAAATTAACAGTAGCATTAGATGAGATTTTAATTATTCTAAAAATATTATACGGATTGAAGATACTGCTCCTAGATTCCCGCCTTTGCGGGAATGACAAAGAATGCCAAGCGCGTAAGTCTTGTAATAATCAAAACCCCACATATTCAATCTCTTCTCTCAGCTGAACTCCAAAATTATCTCTTACTTTTTGCTTAACTAAACTTGCAAGAATCACCACATCTTCTGCTTTAGCTCCGCCCGCATTCACTATAAAATTTCCGTGTTTTTCCGAAACCATCGCTTCGCCGATTTTTTTGCCTTTAAGCCCGAGCGCTTCCACAAACCAGCCGGCGGGGATCGCGTTGTTTCTGCTGATATTTTCCAGCTCCGGATTTTCTTGAATTAGTTTTTTAAGAAGCTTATCTTCCAGAATAGGATTCCTAAACACACTTCCCGCGCTTGGATATTGAAGAGGCTGTTTTTCCGCTCTTGATTTTAGATATTCCAAAATTTTCTTTCTGCTTTCTTTCTCATTTCCTTTCTTCAATTTCAAAATAGCGCTAATTATAATATGTTTTTTTTCTCTTTTAAAAACGCTTTCGCGATAAGAAAACTGGCATTGCTTATTTTTCAATTTTTCAATTTCCCAATTTCTTAATTTCTTAATTTTTAAATTTCCAGTTTCCAGTTTCTTATTTCCAGTTTCTTTATTTCCTAATTTCCCAATTTCTATCACTTCTACTTCTTTTATAATATCCCCCATACATTTTCCATACGCTCCGGAATTATTGCAAACCGCCCCGCCAACCGTCCCCGGAATTCCCACCGCCCATTCCAGTCCCGTCAGACTATTTTTTATAGACTCACTAACTATTTTCACCAGAGATAATCCGCTATCGCAAATAATATTTGAATTTTGAATTTTGAATTTTGAATTTTGAATTTTTATCGCCAATCCGTCAAATCCTTCATCCGAAATTAAAATATTACTTCCTCCGCCCAGAATAAATATTTTCAATTTATTTTTCCCGGCAAACTCCAGCGCTTTTTTTATTTCAGCTATATTTTCCGCCACGCAAAAATACCTCGCCGAACCGCCGATTTTAAACGAGGTGTATTTTGAAAAAGAGATATTTTCTTGGATTTTAATTGACATTTTCTTGCTTTTAATTAGTTTTTGTTGGAATAGTCTTGATTTTGTCATTGCGAGGAGCTTATCAAAGCAACGAAGCAATCTCGGGATTGGTTAGTTTTCACAGTTCTGAGATTGCTTCGGTCGCTGATGCTTCCTTGCAATAACAGAGTTATTATGACTATTTCAACAGGAACTAATTATACTTTTTTATCATTTATCGTTTTTCACTTTTAGTTTTTAGCTTTCCAACCATCTCATCCGCCATTTTATAAATATCCCCAGCTCCCATAATAAGAAGGATGTCGTCAGGCTTTATTTTTTCGTCTATCAATTTACGAGTTTCTTCTAAGTCTTTGGCATAAAATATATTTTTACTCTCCAGATTAGAAATCCCTCTAGCCCCCTTTTTCAAAGGGGGAATAGAATTTTCTAATTTTTCCGCCTTTGGCGGACAATTTCCAATTTCCAATTTCTTCTTAATATCCTCCGCCATATTATAAGAGCTAATATTTTGATCTTGTTTCTCTTCCCTTCCCGCCACATCAAAAATTTCAGAAAGTATTATGACATCCGCCGCATCAAAACTTTCCAAAAAATCTTTATATAATTTTTTCGTGCGATTATGCTGATGCGGCTGAAACACCGCGAATATTCTTTTTCCGGGATAAAATTCCCGCGCCGCTTCAATCGTGGATTTGACCGCCGTCGGATGATGCGCATAATCGGAAATCACTGGAACACCTTTATATTCTCCTTTTATTTCAAACCTCCGCCAAATACCCGAATAACCCGCCAAAGATTTTTTTATAACATCAACTGGAATATCCAAAGAAAGCCCCAAAGATATAACGCCCAGCGAATTATAAATATTAAACTTCCCAGGAACTTTCAATACAAACTCTCCCAAATCTTTGCCTTTATATTTCACATTAAATTTTACCTTACCTGCTTCAAATCTAATATCTTTCCCGACCAAATCATTATTTTCACCAAAACCAAATTTAACAACGTTTGATACTTGATACTTGATACTTGATACTTGCTCATCATCTCCATTGCAAATCAATATTCCACCCTCCGGCAAATGTCCGGCAAATTCTTCAAACGCGCTTCTAAAATCTTTTATATCTTTGTAATAATCCGTATGATCAAGTTCAATATTGTTTAGAATTATTATTTGAGGATAGTAATTCAAAAAAGCGCGCTCGTATTCACAGGCCTCTATTAAAAAATATTTGCTTTTTCCGGCTCTTAAATTGCTTTTATATCTTGGCACAATACTTCCGACAATGACTGACGGATCAAGTTTTGCGTCATCTAATAATAATCCCGCCATTGCCGTCGTTGAAGATTTGCCGTGAGTTCCGCAAACCGCGATTCCGAATTTATCATTAAAGACAAGCCCTAAAGATTCAGGATAAGTAATTGTTTTTATTCCCAATTCTCTCGCTTTTTTAAGTTCCGGATTTTCTTCAAGAACAGCCGTCGTGTAAATTACTAAATCTATGTTTTTATTTATATTTTTTTCCGACTGGCCAATATAAATTTTTATTCCTATTTTTTCCAAACTTTCCACCACCAAAGAACGGCTCAAGTCCGAGCCGCTCGCTTCCTTGCCCCCTTTTTTCATCAGCCTCGCAATCGCGCTCAGTCCAATTCCGCCAACGCCGATAAAGTGGATTTTACTGATTTTATCAAAATCTACTTTCTGCATAGTCTTGATTTAAAATTATTTATTCTAAATTCTAAATTCAATATTCTAATTTTCATCCCGCCACTTTCATAATTTCCTCGGCAATTTTCTTGGCGGCTTCCGGATGGGCCAGCTGTCTGGCCGCCCTTTTCATTTCCATAGTTTTTAAACGATTATGAAAAATGTCATTTATAACGCTTAGAAGCAAATGAGGCTTCAAATTTTTCTCACTAAGCAGAACTGAGGCTCCTGTTTGAGAATAGTGATAGGCATTTTTTTTCTGCTTGTCGCTGATTGCTGATGCGAGAGGAATTAAAATGCTTGGTTTTCCGACAGCCATAATTTCCGAAACGGTATTCGCCCCGGCTCTGCTCACCGCGAGATCGCAAGCAGCATAAGCATTGGCAATTCTTTTTTTGAAAAACGCGAATAAATGATAATCGTTCAAATTAGGAATATTTAATTTTTCAACTACTGCTTTCACTTTTTCATAATTTCCAATTCCGCATTGATGGATAATTTGATAATTTTTCAGCAAATCTGAAAGAATTTCAAGAACAAGATTATTTATTTCCTCCGCGCCTTCGCTTCCTCCCATAATAAGAATGATTGGCTTTTCTTCGTTTAAAACAAAATTTTTCAATGCCTCCTGCCTATCTCCCTGTGTAATGAAACTTCTCACGGGATTGCCAGAAAAAAATACTTTTGGAGAATTATAAATTCCTTTGCTATCGCTAAATGAAATTGCCACTCTTTTTGCAAAACGAAACATAAATTTGTCTATCGGACTAGCAACGGCATCAGACTCATGAATAATTATTGGGATGCGAAATATCCAGCCTATTACAACAACGGGAAAAGAAACATAGCCTCCTTTTGAAAAAATAATATCAGGCATATAATTATAAACATAATAGATAGACTGGAAAAAGCCGGCAATGAATCTGAAAAAATCAAATATGCTTTGCAATGAAAAAGAATTCCTATATTTTGCCGCATGAATAATTTTATACTTCATTTCCGTTCCCTCAAGAACTTCTTGTAAAAAATGGCTCTTTGAGCTTATCAGCATAAATTCTAAAGGCTCGGAATATTTTCCGCTTTCTATAATTCTTTTTATTTCTTCATAAACTGCCACGATTGGCGAAAGATGCCCCGCCGCAGATTCGCCCACAAATAAAATTCTCATATTATTATATTGTTAAATTGTTAAATTGTTGTATTGTTGTATTGTTAAAATAAATAACAATAGAGCAATAGAACAATTCAATATTTTAATTCTACCATTTTTTAGATAAAAAAAGAAGAGGATAATAAATTACAAAATTAAGCTATTCTGTTAACTTAATTTCTTCCTTGTCTTGAAATGCTTAGCAAAATTCCAACGCCAGCCAGTGAAGTTATCAATGCCGATCCGCCATAGCTGATAAAAGGCAGAGGAATGCCAGTTAAAGGAATTAGAGATGTGATAGCGGCCATATTAACCAGCGCCTGAAAAGTAATCCATGAAGTTATTCCAATCGCGACAAATTTTCCGAAATTGTCCGGCGCTTTGCTTGCAATTTTAAATCCTCGCAAAGCAAAAAGCAAAAACAAAGCCATTAAAATAATTAATCCCATAATGCCAAGCTCTTCACCCGTAATAGCAAAAATCGAATCACCAATCGGTTCGGGAAGATAATTGAATTTTTGCCTGCTTTGCCCGAATCCAAGGCCAAAAATCCCGCCAGAGCCGATCGCCAATAAAGCTTGATTTATCTGATAGCCAATTCCCTGCGGATCAATTTCAGGATGTAAAAAAACCATGAACCTGTTCATTCTATAGGGCGCGATTTTTACCAGCAGAAAAAGACCTGTAAGCCCCATCACGCCAAGCGCAAAAATATGGCTTATTTTTGCCCCTGATATAAAATACATAATAACAGCGGTTAAAATGATGACGCTGAGAGTACCGACATCCGGCTGTAATATCAAAGGAATGGCTACTATAAAAACCACGGCTAAAAAAGGCATAAATAACTTTGAAAAATCTTTCGCGCTTTTTTTATTCCTTTCAAGCCACGCGGCAAGATAGATAATAAAAGTGAGTTTGATAAATTCTGATGGCTGAAAACTTATGTCAAAAATGCTTATCCATCTATTCGCGCCTTTAAGCCCGAAACCCAATCCGGGAACAAAAACGATTATCAGAAGAATTATTGTTAAAATTAAAAAAAGTAAAGCGTATTTTTTGAATATCTTGTAGTCTGTTTTTTGAAGCAGAAACAAAAGAATAATTCCTGGCAAAAATCCATATAGAAATTGGTGTGAAAAATAATAGTGATTATATCCGAAATTATTATAGCTCATCACAACGCTGGCGCTGGAAATTATAATCAAGCCGAAAACAGACAGCAAAATAACTGCTGCTAATAATGTTTTGTCATAATTGCAAGATTTCATAGATTGAATTATTACACTGTTAAATTGTTACATTGTTGAATTGTTAAAATTAAAAGGGACTTAACAATTTAGCAATACAGCAATTTAACGATTAAATTATATTTTCCAAAACAAGTCCGACTATTTCGCTAAAAAATAATTTCAATCGTTGCCCGTCTTTCATTATGCCGCAACCGATTTGAATATTGGCATATTCCATATCAGGGCTTATTAAGCTTCCTTTTTCCGCGGCTTGGATTAAAAATTCATTTTCTTTCATATTTTGAGCATAATAAATTTTCTTTTTAAAAATCAATTTGCCTCCTTTTAATTCATAAATACCGGACGACATTGATTTTATTATTTTCACGGGATTTTTTTTGATGTTTCTTAAAATCAATTGCGAAAAAGAAAAAGCTTTTTGCTTGTTCCGTTCCGCAAAGGAAATATAATCGAGCAATAATTCCGGCTTATAATTTATATTTAAAAACTCCGCCAGATGCAAAAACAAAAATGGCATTTGATTATTTTGATTTTGGAGTTTTGTAAAAACTGGAATTGAGGCAATCAGCCTAGGATTAATTTCTATAAGATTAATACTCCCGGAAGCTAAGCTTCCTATAGGGAGCTTAGCTTCTGCTCTTCCGCTATAGCTCACAATAAAATCAATCCCGAAAATTCCTTTATATCCCGATTTCCGCATATATTTCCCTATTTTTTTTGTATAATCAAATATTTTCTTTTTTTGCTCGCTCCCTAATTCTCCGCCTCGCGCGTAATCATTTCCGGAAGTTCCAAGGCTATTTTTGTTATACGCGGTTAATCCTGTAATTTGAAATATCGGCTGGCTCACGGCTATTCCGAATTTTGTTACGCAAGCATTTATCGTATAAGTTTCGCCGGATAAGTATCTCGCGACTTTCACTTTTCTATTCTTATATTTTTTTATAATCTTATCTAAATCTTTTTCACTGCTAACCAAGAAAGTTGAATTCCCCGAAAATCCCCGCGGAAGCTGAATGACATATTTTTCTTCCAGATTAAATATTTTTCTAAATTTATCGCTATCTTCAACTATTGCTATTTTGCTTTGCGCGTTTGGAATTTTCAGTTTATTTGTTATGTCCGCAAATTCCACCTTGTCTTCAAATTTCCTGTTCAATTTCCAATCATTTCCCAAATATCTGAATTTATTTTCAGCGCATATTTTCTGCAACTTCGGACTAGGCTTGAAAGTTATTATATTCACCGTTTTATCTCCCGCTTTTTTCTTTATATAATTTAAAACTTTTTTATTTTCCAGCAATTTTCCGGAGTTTTTTATACCATCATTATTAACGCATAAAATAGAAACTTTTTCTTTTTTAAGATAATCTATTATATCGCTTTTTTGCGAGCAAATTATATGATAATTTTTTATCTCCTTTTCCAGCCCGATCGCGCGATTCGGATTTGGGGCAATAAAAAATATCGGACCGATTTGTTTGGTATTTAATAGTTTTTTGATTTTCTTATAATTATCAGTCATTTTGCTTGGAAATATTGAAATGTCATTCTGAACTTGTTTCAGAATCTATATTAGTGATAGGTTTTATCTGTGGTTTATTTCGCAAAACTAGAAGTAATAGGCAACAGATTCTGAAATAAATTCAGAATGACAGAATAAAATAATTTAGAATATTATCACTATATTGAATGCTAAATACTATATATTTTGTCCACTTCCTCAAAACTTTCCGCCTTGTAAATTTTTCTTTCATTAATTTTATTAGTTTCTTTTCTTGCTTTTCCGGAAAGAATACAAACAATTTTATCAAGTTTATTTTCTTTTTTAACTTTCAAAACCCCCGCAAAGCTCGCACATCCTTCGGTAGACGTATAAATTCTATTTTTATTTAAAATATCTTTCGCGCTTTCAATTTCTTTATTATTAACATAAACTCCGCTTCCCTCGCTTGATTTTATAAAATCTATTATTTCATTTTTCCGCCTCGTATTTTTCACGCCTAATCTTCCCGCCTGAAGGCGACACATCGACGTGTCGCCTGCTTTATTAAATTCATTTTCAAATTCTTCTGCTATAGAAAAAATTTCTCCGCTCTGCACTGCAAATAATTTTGGCATTTTCTCAATTTCTTTATTTTCATATAAATATTCATACGCCCTGCCGATTCCCGCAAACGAACTTCCGCTAGTTACAAAAGTAAATAAAGCGTCAACTTCGCCCAGCTCTTCAAATATTTCAAACGCGATTGACTTAAAACCTTCAATGGAATCATCGTCAACAGACGGTCGAAGATTTTTTATTTTATATTTTGCCGAAAGATAATTCGCCAGCCGAATCGCCTTTTTTGATTTTATTATTATCGGATTATATTTTTGCATTTCCGCGATTTTAGCTTTTTCAGTTTCAGGCGATATAAAAATATACAGCTTAATCCCCGCTTTCCGGCAATACGCCGCCGCAGAAATTCCCGCGTTTCCCGAAGTCGAGATTACCAAGCTTTTCAAACTATCCTGCTTAGCCAGCGAAACTTGATACGCCAAACTTCTGTCTTTCAAAGATCCTGTCAGATTTTCATCTTCGCGTTTGAAGTATAGGTGGTTTATATTCGGTAAATCAATTTCGTTAATTTCATTCTGCAGGCGACATTCGCGAATGTCGCCTTCATTTGAAAAAATATCTAAACTCAATCTGTTTTCCGGTTTTACAAACTCAGCAAAAAACTCAGCATACCTCCAAATGCCTTTTTCGTTTTTTTGAATTTTGTTTTTGAAATTTGACATCGTTAGAATTTTATATTAAGGTTATTTTAGAGGCGAGAAGCTTAAAAAAAGTATTAGGAGGTGAAACAATAATGATGCCAGTAAAACTGATCTTTAAAATAGCCGCGATCACAGCTGCCATTATGATTTTGTTAGTTTATGGTTCATATCAACTGACAAAAGGGAGCTTTTTTGGTTCCTTAGTCGGCTTGTTATTAGCCGGAATAATTATGTATACTGTGACATTTTTTTATGTAGGCCCAAAATTCAAAGCCTACCTAGAATCACAGGAGTCACATGAAGAGGTTTCTTAAAACCTCTATTTTTTTGACTTAAATTTATTTTTTATTATAATAAGAGTATAATCCATTAAATCAAATTTATGCCAAATTGCCAAGAGTGCGGAAATCAAATTCCAATTGAAGAGGAAATGCCGGACATTGGAGAAGTTTTGCTCTGCTCCGCCTGCGGAGCAGAGCACGAAGTCATCTCCACGGATCCAGTCAAATTGGAATTGATTGACGAGGAAAAGTAGATTAGTATTTAGTAGCTAGTATTAAGTATTAAGCCATTTATTTGGTTGTTTGTTTCTATTCGATTGCTTGATACTTAATACTAAATACTTGATACTGATAAAATCCACTCCTTTAAATCCTTCCCTGAGCTTTCCACAAATTTAGAATAGAAATGAGCCGCGCCGGGAGAAATTAAAACCGTGCCGCCTTTTAAAAGGTCGGTTTTTTTATAATATTTTTTCAAAACCTCAATAGCCTGCTGGAAATTCTTTACCTTTATAAAATCTATTTTATTTTTATCTATAAATTTCTCAATCTCATCCGACGCATCTCCGGGAAATAAAATTAAAAACTTAACTTTATCGTTTATCTTTTCCGCCATTTCTTCATACTTCATTCCTTTATTATCTCCGCCCGCCAAAAGAATTATATCGCCATCAAAAGAATCAATTCCCGCAATCGCCGCTTCGGGTGTCGTCGCTTGCGTGTCATCATAATATTTTACGCCGTTTATATCGTAAAGCAATTTCAACCTGTGCTTTATGCCGGCATATTTTGAAACGCCCTCTTTAATAATCTTCAGGCTTATTCCATATAAATACGCCGTGCTCACTGCCGCCAAAACATTTTCCAAATTATGCTTGCCGAGAATTTTTATGTCGTCAACGCTACAAACAACAACTTCAGAAGACTGCTTGGAAATTGTCATTTCGAGCCCTCGCGAGAAATCTGAATTCTTAGAAATTTCCGAGATTACAGATTTCTCACGAGGCGTTCGAAATGACAAAGTTTTTAATTCTTTAGTTTTTAGACAGTCTTCTTTTATCTTCATTATAATCTTCCCATTTTTCACAAAACACCCTTCTTCCAATTCCTTTTCTCCGCTAAACCAAGATATTTTCGACTCTATTTCTTTATGAATTTCAAGAGCTTTTAACTTTTCATTCAAAATCGCAAAATCATTTTTATTTTGATATCTAATTAAATTCTTTTTCGCTTCAATATAATTTTCAAAACTGCCATGATCGTCAATGTGATTTGGAGTTATATTCGTAATCACGCCGATATGCGGACTTATGCCGGAGTTAAGCAAGAGTTGCGTGCTGCTTGTCTCTAATATTAAAACATCGTCTTTTTTCATCTCTCCTAATTTATCCAGCACTTGAATATTCTGCCGATCGTTTCCTGCAAAATAAACTTTTGGTTTATCTTCTGCTAATCCCCTCCCTTTAAAGGAGGGGCTGGGGGTGGTTGTCCACTCTTCAAAAATACTATTTATCAATCTCGCCGTCGTCGTCTTCCCGTTCGTCCCCGTGATAGAAATAATTTTGCACGGCGCAAGCTCGAAATATAAATTAGTAATCGTTTTAAACGGCACGCCATTGTCATAAAGATCTTTCAGAATAGGCATATTCTGTGGATACTTAAACCAGACCTGCGAGACAAAAACCATATCCGCGTTTTCAATGCCTTCCAAATAATAATCTTTGAAATTTATTTTGATCGGCAAATTCAAAAGATGGTTCAGCGCCTCTTCCCTTTCTTTCGGCTTCAAACTTAAATGAGTATTATTAAACGCTTTCCTAAAATCCGCCTCCGCCGAAAAATCATGCCCCGTAATAGAAGAAATTCCATTCCCAACCAAAAACTCCCCAATCGCGCTCCCCTCCGCGGAGCCTATTCCGACGATATGGATGTTTTTGTTTTTATATTGGTTGAGTTGTGATGATATTGACATATAAATATGTGCAATTTTATGAACTATATTATTTATTTTTAAATTTTTCGTATAAATAACCAATCAATGAAACTATTAAACCGACTATTAACCCAATTAAACTATACACAAGACCATAAATTACAAATATTATTATCCCTCCTTCTAGGATTGTCCCAGTCAAAAACGACAAACAGTTTGAGCGAACTACTATAATACCATCCTTACAGCTAAAAGCATTTCCTATACTTTTATCCGGTGTTGTTAAATTATTCGGACAGGATTTATTATTTCTATATTCAATAGTATGACTAGAATCTGCATAACCTGGCTCTATTGGTAAGTTATGTTTTATAAGTGGTTCAAAGGGACAATAATCGCGTTGCGCTATTTGCACAATAAAAATAAGAAGAAAACCAAAAATAAACCCAAAAATTGCACCCCATTTAATATATTTATTCATAAGCTGGTTATTAATTTTTTTAAATATTTTGATTTGACTTTATAAACTTTCAACTCTCTCGTTGGTTCAATCACCTCGATTGAACCTTTTATTTTGAAAAAACTCTGTTCGCTCCAGTCTCCCGACTGGAGCGTTTTGTGTTTATGGGCAAGTTTTTCGAACTTCACAACGGGCTCCACTCTGGAGATATGGAGCCAACAGATTTTCTACTTCTCTATTCTACCCGGCTTTAGCCGAGGGTGCGTGATGCTTTAGCATCGCGAGTTTTCACAAGTGTTTGAAGCTAAAGCTTCAATAACCCTCGGCTAAAGCCTGGTAGAAATCTTTTACTCCACCACTCTCCTCGCCTCCGCAAAATCATGACTCTCAAAAACTTCTTCCAACTTTTGCCTCACGACTTTTTT
>Ga0180732_1001058_pt1 | contig 18534 bp, 20 predicted proteins | sample KR11_01MetaG_FD_148674 | JGI IMG/M metagenome (GOLD analysis project Ga0180732, IMG submission 148674) | Groundwater microbial communities from the Olkiluoto Island deep subsurface site, Finland - KR11_0.1 MetaG | ecosystem: Environmental > Aquatic > Deep subsurface > Groundwater | place...
CAAAGACCTTCTTATTGGGGAACTTATTCATGAACTTGGACGATCAAAGCAATCAGACAATGCCTCACGACAAACGGTTGAAAATCAACTTCGAACGACTGCTTTAGAGTCAATCCGAAAAGATCTTAAAGAAATGGATGAATCGGGAAAGATCGACCCACACATTATAAAAAAATATGCAAATGTTTTAATAAATGAGGAAATACTTGCCCGAATTGAATTGTTAAGAAAACACTCCTATACATATCGATCAATCCTGAAATATTTGAATGATCTTACAAAAAATATGACCTCAGGAGTCAAGTTCCAAAGAAAAGAAGCCAGAACAATTTATCAATTGGCTACAGGAGAAATAACCTGGGATAAGTTGAACGAACAAGGAAAACGGTCAATTGCCAGAAAACCCGATCTTATGAAAGCTATTGACCTGGAAAATACCGATATTGTTCCACTTATCGCTATCAATAGACTCATCGATTATATTAGAAAAGGTAAAATCACCTTCGATGAAAGCTACTACTTTCAGGATATTGGTGAACGTCTGAGAACTGTTGATTTGAATCTTGAACAGTGTTACTTAACTCCGGAAATATTGGATCAATTCATTGATGGAACATATCAAATAAAGGGTTTCCCGACATTTGATTTAGCCACAACAGAAATTGAAGCATCTGATGATGAGATCCCAACAACATGGACTGATCTCTCCGACATTCTGAAAGAAATTTCAACATATATCCGATCCTCAAATCCAACATGGTTTAAAGAACATGAAGAATTGTTTAAAAAACAAACTGACGGACTATTCTGGATTGAATATACAGAAGAGGAATTTGCAAAGCGACTTTATGATTCTATTGGATTTTTAGGTAGGAATTTCAGATATCGTGATTCTGAGGAGTTTTTTAGTCTGAAATATTTCATCCAGCGTTACATTTCAGATGCAACACTCAAACTCGAACTGAAATTTATACATCGGTGTATAGAGCAATTGTCTAACAAAAAAATAGAATGCGTTGTCATTGATACAATGGGGATTGATGCAAGAATAAAAAGCATCTTATCAGATTATCATGGACGATATCACACAATTGGTTTTGCTGATCTTCGTGCTGTTTCTATTGATATGACACCGATTTATTCTGGTGTTTGCCGTTCAACAGATTCAGAGGCTATGAATATCGTGGAAGTTATTGATGAAGTAAAAGAAATATGTGGCGACGATGTTTGCATTTATACCGGCAATGGACATACAACGACCAAAATATCTGCTGGCATGGCATTTCTAAGTCATAGTGTTATCGCTGGCGGCAGAATTCATTATGAGCCAACATGGAATTTAGAAGATAGTGCTATTTCACGTTTGAGAAATAACATAATATTGTTGAATAAGGTTGGCAAATTGTTGAAAGACGAACCAGAACTGGGACGGGTTATGGCTATGCAGAAACATGTTTACGTGGAAAAGTTGAATGTCAGAAAGATGCTTGATGATTTGGGGTATCTGATACTGAAGAATGTTTCCAGAATGGACTTTCCGATTGATGATATTTGTAATGCTGTGGAGCGATCAAATAACTTGAAGAAAAAAGCAAGAATCGTGGAGGGTAGCAGGACAAGAGTAGAACCGGAAGAAGCTGAATTGCTGTTAAAATCTGGGGAACTTATTCTTTGTATTGTTGGGCTGTATCATCTTTTAAAAGGATGGAAAGGTCATGGAAGTCCGATTAATTTGTCGGATGTGAGGCTGATTAGACCGGCATAACTTTGAAAATCTATTTAGTGTGTGCGATGATGGGACTATCATAGGAACAACATGTTTCGGATTTCCAATCCGAGGTCATTGACTGTTCATCGATAGAAAACTACGCATCATCCCTCATCAACCCCTTATCAGCTTTAGGTTCTATTATCTTCCATGCTGCCTCATCTGCTTTTTCCATATTATAGTCAAGCATACTGAAAACCACCCCATTCAAGCGTTTATTTTTTCCATCGGTGGCTTTCTGAATATATAGTGCTTGTTCTTTGCGGGATGACAGTTTACCAGCTTCTTGATATATTACCGTAGCATCCTTAATGATTTTATTTTTTGATTGCAGTAACTCTACTTCTGTTCTTTTAACCCACTGATAAAATTCATCAGGGACTATATTGAGCAGGTCATCTAAGGTTTTACCCTGTCTTAGCGCACCCCAAACATCTTTAGCAGAAAAGCCAGTAAGGATTTTATGTAACTTTCGGTAATCTTCAGATTTGAGTTTTAGCCTTAATCCGTTCAAATATCGGCAAACAAAACCCTCCTGGTTAATTCCCTGCATTTCAGCGAGGTATTTTTCAGCCTGGGTAAGGTCATCAAAATGAAACTCTTTAGCACAGGACAAACCTAACTCTTCTGCCTCTTTGACGTGGGCTAACTCATGTTTATTTTCATTGTTTAATACTGCAATTAACACAAGCTCGGAGCGCCCTTTATAATCCACTACAATCTTACTGCCAGGATAAATGATCTCAAAGCAATAGGTGTATCCTTGCTTGAAATCATCAAGGTCAAATTTCTTTTTTCGTATCCAGTCAGTCGCCCATATTGCAAACTCCGACTCAAACGACCCCCTTGAAGCAATGGCGACTTTTCCGTTTTCTGGATAAAGTATTCCAAGAACGCCATCGAGTTTTTCAGATATTGAAGGGATTTCAGCAGGCAGATTGGACATTGTAGTTTCTGGCGTTTCATTAAGATTGAAAAATTTTGAGAATGGCTTAGATAATATGTTATGCTCCGAATCTAAAATAAGCCCTCTGCTCATGAGGGTATAAACATCCCACAACTTATTATACTGGGTTTTTGGGGTGTAATTGCAGATCTCTAAATCCAAAATTGGATGCTTACGCATTGTGATTAATCCAGCATCCTTTCGCATTATTATTTCCTGATAATCTTCCTGTTTCATAATTCTTATGCGCCTTCTTAATCTGATGCCCGTATTTATAATACTGGGTGTCGTTGTCACTCCTGACAATCTTTGCCGCAATCATTCGGTTTATGTAATCACATTAACAATTATCGCCTGTTACTCTGCATATTTATGTGTATATGCAAATCTGCAACAGCTTATCAGTCATAAGCAGGAATACGAAAAATGAATCTAAGAAGGGATCGTCTTTGCTGTTATTGATGACAGCGATTTAATGAAAAGATATAAGGAACATAGTGAAGAGTTCATACAGATCAGGGATTTCCTGCAAGAACAGGAGAGCGTATTAATAAATTCGAGGTGGAATTGATGAAAGGAAAAATTATTGCAACTATTCTAATTACGATATTTATCACAGCATTATTTTCAGGATGTGTAGATAACCCGGAGACTGAAACAATACGCGTCTCAGGCGCTTTTGCATTATATCCCATGATGCTCAAATGGGAAGAAGAATACAAGAAGCTGCATCCCAACGTGAAATTTGATATCCAGGCAGGCGGCGCAGGAAAAGGCTTGACTGATACCCTCGGAGGACTTGTGGATATTGGCATGGTCTCAAGAAAAATTGCAGCATCTGAAGAGGAAAAAGGTGCATACTGGATATCAGTGACAAAAGATGCAGTAGTACCAACAGCCAACAAGAACAACCCGGTACTTGCGCAACTCAAAGCAAATGGAATAAAACGGGATATATTTGAGAAAATATACATCAATGAAACCATAAAAACATGGGGACAGGCAACAGGAACAGGCGCAACAGATAAGATAAATGTATATACGCGCTCGGATGCCTGCGGCGCTGCCGAGACATGGGCTGCATATCTTGGCAAATACAGGCAGGAAAATCTCAATGGCGTAGGCGTGAACGGTGACCCAGGACTTGCAGAGGCAGTCAGGCAGGACAAGCTCGGGATCGGTTATAACAACATTGGCTTTGCATACGATGCGAACACCAGGAAACCGGTTGGAGGTATCGAAATAATACCCCTTGACCTGAACGGAAATGGAAAAATAGATCAAAATGAGAGCTTCTATGGTACAATGGATGAGATCGTTGAGGCAATAGGAGCAGGTAAGTACCCTTCACCGCCTGCAAGAGACCTTAACCTTGTAACCAAAGGAAAGCCAACAGGTATCGTGAATGATTTCATAAAATGGACTCTCACGGACGGGCAGCAGTACATTCCTGAACAGGGTTACATAATTCTTCCCCAGAGCACCATCAATGACGGGTTGAAGAAAGTTGAGTGAGCGAAGTGATTCCTGAACACAGAATTTATTTAACCCCGGATCGTAAAAGAAAGCGGAATTTACCATGAATATAAGAAGGCTCAAAGACAATATTTCAAGCAGGCTGATGTTTGCCGCAACAGTGTTTGCCTGCTTGCTGTTCTTTTTTATGCTCATTGGTCTTTATTTCAGAGCCAGTCCCATATTATCAGCAGTCCCTCTCCCTGACCTCCTGTTCTCCGAAGAATGGGGACCATCAGATGGAAAATTCGGGTTCCTTCCATTTATCATGGGAACATTATGGGTGACTGGACTTGCCACAATAATTGCAGTGCCGATCAGCCTGCTCAGTTCAATATATTTATCCGAATATGCAGGTGATCGCCTTCGTAATGCTGTTAAGCCTCTGATAGACCTGCTTGCAGGCATTCCATCCGTAGTTTACGGTCTGTGGGGTGTGCTTGCAGTTGTGCCTTTCATCAAGAACACCCTGGCTCCTGCCCTTGGCGCAGAAACCATAGGAGGATATGGTGTCCTTGCAGGAGGGATCGTGCTTTCTATTATGGTTTTCCCAATTATTATCTCAGTCACAGGCGAGGTCTTAAGGAGCGTTTCCCAGGACCTGAGGGAAGTTTCCCTTTCTCTTGGAGCTACAAAATGGCAGACCATAAAACATGTGGTATTGAGAAAAGCAAGACCAGGTATTTTAGCGGCAATAATTCTTGGTTTTTCACGAGCTTTCGGAGAGACCATGGCAGTGTTGATGGTCGTGGGAAATGTGGCTAAAGTGCCGTCATCCGTCTTCGATCCCGCATATCCCCTGACCGCTCTTATTGCAAATACTTTTGGTGAAATGATGTCAATCCCGCTTTATGATTCAGCGATACTGCTTGCAGCCCTGATGCTCCTTATCGTAGTCCTGATATTCAATATTCTTGCAAGGATGGTACTTATTAAAATAGAACGGGGGGTAATTTAGATGGAGCTTAGAAGGGTTGAAGAGTCGATCTTTAAAGTATTGATGATATTATCACTTCTGATAGTAGTTGGCAGCCTCCTTGGAGTAATCGGAACAATACTCTGGAAAGGTTTGCCTGTCCTGAGCATAGATATGCTCACAAAGACAGCAGAAGGAGGTTATTATCTCGGAAAGGGAGGAGGCATCCTGGGAGCTATTGCAGGTTCCCTGTATCTTGCATTGGGCGGAACAGCGCTAGCTTTTTTCCTGAGCATCGGCATTGCGTTCTATCTCCAGAAAGAATATTCCGGAGGTACGCGGCTTTCAAACATGACACGCCTCTCACTTGATATTCTCTGGGGTACTCCGTCTATAGTATATGGAGCCTTCGGGTTTGCCGTAATGATGTATTTTCATATGAGAGCATCTCTGATCGCAGGAATAATCGTACTTGCACTGCTGGAACTCCCCATAATGACGCGGGCAATGGAAGAGGTCATAAAAACAGTTCCAAGGGAACTTAAGGAAGTATCCTACTCACTTGGCGCAACAAGGCTTGAGACTACTCTGAGAGTTGTTTCAAAACAGGCTCTGCCCGGTCTTATGACTGGTGTGCTGATAGCTTTCGGGAGAGGAATAGGGGACGCTGCATCCATAATGTTCACGGCAGGATATACAGACCGGATACCCACATCACTGTTCGATTCCACATCTTCTCTTCCTCTTGCGATCTTTTACCAGCTCGGTTCGCCCCTCCCGCAAGTCCAGCAGAAAGCTTACGCATCTGCGGTAATACTCCTGGCAATAGTCCTGGCTATCAGTATAACCACAAGATTTTTTTCAAGAAAATATACTAAATATATCATTAAATAGGTGTATGAAATGTCAGAAACCCATATTCAAATCGATAATGTGAATGCATATTACAGCGGGCATCCTGCATTAAAGAACATATCTGTCCAGATCCCGAAAAAACAGATCACTGCCATTATTGGTCCCTCTGGCTGCGGTAAATCCACATTGCTAAAATGCATGAACAGGCTTATTGACCTCACTGATGAAGTTACCTATTCAGGGAGGATCCTGATAGATAATGAAGATATCTTTGACAGGAAAACAGATATCGTGAACATCAGGAAGAAAATGGGACTGCTTGCCCAGAAACCCACTCCGCTTCCCATGTCTATCTATGAGAATATCGCATACGGGCCGAAAATCCACGGGTTAAGGAAAAAGCAAGATATTGATGCTATAGTCGAGAAATATCTGAAACTCGTTGGTCTGTGGGACGAAGTAAAAAACAGGTTGAACTCTCCGGCCTCGCAATTATCCGTGGGTCAGCAGCAGAGGCTCTGCCTTGCGCGAGGGCTGGCTGTCGAACCTGAGATAATCCTTTGCGATGAGCCCACGTCTGCTCTTGACCCTGTATCATCGCAGCATATCGAGCAGCAGCTTCTGAAACTCAAGAAAGACTATACCATCGTGATTGTTACCCATAACATTCATCAAGCTATGAGGCTGGCTGACTATGTAATTCATCTATATCTTGGGGAAATGGTCGAGCACGGACCGGCAAATGAAGTTTTCGAGAATCCAAAGGATGAGAGGACGCGGGCTTATATTGACGGGACTTTCCTTGCTGATGTGAAGATAGACAAAGTGATCGACACGAAAGGGAACCAGTGCCCCTATAATTTTGTCTATGCAAAGCAGGCGCTCCATGACCTGGAGAAGGGTAAGACTCTTAAGATAATCGTGGACGATCCCACTGCTGTGACTGAAGTGCCCAGAGGCATGGAGGCTGACGGGCATGAGGTTTTGAGCGTGAAGCAGAAGAATGAGACTGATTGGGAGATAGTAATAAAGAAGAAGGGATGATAGTTCTTAAGATCCTTTACTGGGACTGGCTCTCTTCTTTCCCATCGACCTTCTGCGCGGCAACGAATGCTTTTCGTGCATCGTCATGGCGCATTTCTATGAGGCACATTTCACCGCACTCACGAAGCATCTCTTTTGAAGGGGTCTTGCCGGCTAATTCATATGCTTCCAGACCCGGGGTTATCTGTCCATCGCCCAGGCACTCATCACCGCACTGGATGAGTTCTTCCTCCGTTGGTTCCCTGCCAGCCAGCCTGTAAGCTTCAATTCCATGCGAAAGCTCCCCGCTACAAAGACAAATCTTCCCGCATGTAACGAGTTCATCTACCGGCGGGGTTTTTCCGGCGAGTTTGTACGCATCCATGCCGGAATTAAGATTACCATTCATCAGGAACTCCCTTCCAATATTTACGAGCTTATCAGCCGGAAGAGGCGCTCCGATGAGCTTTGCTGCATCAACGGCAGAGTATATCCGTCCCTGTTCAAGATATTTATTGATATATCCGGTGATGATATCCGGTGTAAGGTCTATTCCTGCTGCTTTTGAGTCTTTTGACGCCCTGGATACCCATCCGTTCTCGAGATATTTATGGATATAGTTATTGAGTTCCTCTTTTGAGAGCGGCACACCTGCGACTTTAGATATATCTATGGCTTCCGGCATCTTCCCTTCTTCAAGGCATTTTTTGATGTATGCAATGACTTTTTCGTCTGTCATTTTCCTCAAACGATGTGGCTATACCTGCATTTACATTATTTCAATAAAATAATCAGGTATATAGTTTTTGGTGAATGGAGATTCTGTTAAGTTAAGGAGTATATGGATGTGTTCGATTGTTGGTTGAATCGATAAAAGTTATTATTCAAAAATTAAACGAAAACTCAAGTTTTTTTATCTGTAATTAGCCTGATTATCCTTTGAGGAGAAAGGCATGTAATACTAAAAATCTCTTTAATTTTTTCTGGTATTTGGGTAAACGGTGATTTGAAACCACAAAAATGATTATCAAGAGACGACAAGTAGAATGTATCTCTTGGAAACCTTTCTCTTTTCAGATAGATAGCTTCAGAAAGAATGATTCTATCTTTGGAGTCGGGCATTATACTTTTTTCTTTTAATTTATCTAATTTCTTTCTATGTTCATCCATTAGATCCCTATTTATATCTCTTGCCAATCCTTTAAATTTATTGGATACCGCATATGCTTTTGGTGGTTTTTCTCTTATATTAGCATTCAGTCTATCATACATAGGATAAACTTCGTTATCTTCAATTTCAGCTATTGTATCTTTATGTGTGCTGAGCCTATCCATAAATGAGATATTTTCAATGTACATTCTTTGAACTGCATCAAGAATTGTAGAATATTTTCTAAATTCTTCTACAGTATCAGGTCTCTTTTCAAGTTCCATAACATCAAGTAGGGCTTTTTCGAGTACTTTATTCGCTTGTTCCTCGATACTAAGTGTAGTTATGCATTTTGTTTTCGTATCAGAGGCCAGATTTAAAAGCCCTTTGGATTCTGCATATCGATCGTGTTCTATACTTCCATTTAAGTCTTTAATCGAAGCTGCTACCAAAGCAGACGTCTCAAAAAAGATAACATCGCCCAAAATATATTCCCTCAAACCTCAATTCTTGATATATATGTTGCGGCGGTTTTTCCTGGAAGCGAGTTAACCCTTATATCGATTTTATCTAAAAGGTTCAACCCTTCTGCTTTTTCTTGGAGTTCGAAGGTTTCTTTTCTTATCTTAGTTACTTCTACTCCAACCTTTTTATTGAAAATATAGTCTAATTCTTTGCCTATGCTACAAACATAAAGCAGAACATCTTGTAGCTTTTCAAGTGTTGTTGGGTTTTCTCCTCTTGCTTTTGCTTGCTCTAATTCACTTATACTTTTTTGTAGAACTAAATAGCATGTATCAGATGCAGAAAACAATTTAAGAGCGTTTATAGAATCTGGGTATCTCATTGCGGTTAGCTGAAATTTCTTTAATTCAGTTAATGCCTCCCTGCACATAGACAAGAATTCCTCTGAAATTTTTCTTTTTTCTAAGGAATCTAATACCCCAATAGAAACTTTATTAAATATATCTGTCATAATTAACCTAATCCATCTTTATATAGATGTTATAAACCGTGCCTAACATTAGCTTGCTGTAATAATGAATGTTACAATCTTATTTAAAGGTTTCTAAGAAAATCTTTATAATAATACTAAAATAAAAATAACTACTATTTGCTATTATTTCTCAGGTGTGATCCACTTATTTCACCTTGCTTTAATCATCCAATTCCTCAAATTTCGTTAAGCATGGCGAAATAATTTCGGGATTCTAAAATAGCGATTTCTTGCTTAGTACTTTATCTATGCCTAATAATTCTTTCCGCTTCTAGTTCCGCCATATTTATATTGTGTACTCTCGATAAAATAGTTGTAATATAATCTAAATAAGCTTCGACATGGTTTAAAGTCGTATTGAGTGTTCTCATTTCGTTAAGTATTTCGTCAAGTTGTTCATTTTCAGTTTTACTTACCATTTTCAGACACCTCGTTGTATAATAATCTATTAGTTATAAATATCTTGCTCTAAGGACTATCCCTTTCAGCGATTATATCTTCAAATACTCCTTAACTTAACAGAATCGTGAATGGAAGACCTAAGCGATCTTCCTGATTATCTCATCCACCATCTCGCTTGACTTCGCATGCCCCCCCATATCGTAGGTAACCTTCTTTCCCTCTGAGATCACTTTCTCAGTCGCCTCAAAGATCGCTTTTGAGTTCTGATGCTCGCCCAGGTAATCCAGAAGCCACGCCCCTGCAAGCACTGTAGCCACAGGGTTTACCTTATCCAGTCCTGTATATTTTGGCGCAGAGCCGTGGGCTGGCTCGAACATAGCATATTTATCTCCGATATTTGCCGAGTAAATAAGACCGATGCTGCCAACAAGGGCCGAGCACTCCTCGCTCAGTATATCCATGAAAAGATTTGTTGAGAGAAGGACTTTCTGGTTGAATATCTGTGGGTTCTTAATGAGCTGCTGCGCGATGTTGTCGATATGGTATTCCTCCAGTTCGATGTTAGGATAATCCTTCCTGACTTTTTCCGTCTCCTCAAGGAATGCACCGCACGTCATCTTCAGGATGTTGCTCTTATGTATCGCTACCACGGATTTCCATCCCCGCCGCACAGCTTCATCAAATGCATACCGCGCCACGTTCCTGCATGCAGGACGCGTGATCTTGCGTATCGCGATAAAAACGTCGTCGGTCAACTGTACTTCCTTCCCGAAATACAATCCTTCCGTGCCCTCTCTCACGCACACGAAATCAACGTCCCCCAGGGGTTTCTGTGTGTTCGGGAATGATCTTATCGGTCTCACGTTGGCGTACAGGTTGAACTTCTGGCGGATGGACACAGCCACGCTCCTTGGTGAGCCAGCCCCGCCCGGGGTTGTGGTCGGACCTTTAAAACCCGCGTCCGAGTTTGATAATATATCCCATGTCTCAGGTGGTATCAGCGAATCCCCCCCGTTCTTTTCCCACCATTGCGCTCCTGCTTCGCACATGATAAATTCAATTTTCGTACCTGCGGCTTCAACTACCCTGAGCATGCTTGTGACAAGCTCAGGACCTACACCGTCACCTTTTATGACTGCTGCTTTTTTACTCATGATATCTTCTCTTATGCCCCTTCTTCAACTCGAACCACTATTAAGTTTATCCAGAAACAGCTTAAATGAGATAAGAGAAAGTGCAGTGGAAATAATATCGCCCCAGTTCCCATTTTCCTGCCTTCCCATAAGCCACCGGATCGAAGGAGCAATATCCTTTTCATCAGACAGTAGCAATGCCTGTATCGCAAGATTGCTCGTTGCTGTATATGTCCAGCCTCCCGCCTCCCTTTTTGAGATGATCCAGCCTGCGCGGTCTTTTATGAAATCCTGATATTTGTCTTTATTTTGTTTTATAAGGGCTGTAATTATCAGTGATGTCGTTCCGATATGTTCCCACTTCTTCCCGTAATTATTGACCAGCCATTTGCATCCCTGTTCGTTCTTAATTCCCGTATTACCCAGCGCAATAAGGGCATAGGATGTCTCGATCTCACTTTTGCCCCAGTTATCATCATTTTGCTGTCCGATTATCCATTCAAGCTGTTCATCTGCTATTATACCGCAGCCAGAAAGTGCGATGCACGCTCTTGCAGTATCAAGAAGAGGTTTATCCGTTTCCCAGAATAAGCCTGTTTTCCGTGTGAGCAATATTCCCATAAGATGGATAGTTTTCTCGTCCCATAATGATAATGCCTGGATAGAGCGGGACAGGTCTTTTATTTCTGTTATGTCCTGGTCCTTTAACCACACGATCCCGGAATTTGCGGATACGTAAATGTCTTTTTCATCCATATTGATCATTATTGAGCTTCAGAAACTCCTGCGCCGATCTTTTTCAGGTCATTAAAGAATCCCGGATACGAGATATCGACCGATTCAACTGTATCGATGGTCGTTCCTCCTGCAACCATCCCTGCAACAGCCAGCGACATAACTATCCTGTGGTCGTCCCAGCCGTGTACCTGCGCCCCTTTTATTTTTCCGCCTTTTATGATCAGCCTGTCTTTTTCCTCTTTAATGTCAACGCCCATTTTTTTCAGTTCCACAGTCATTGCATGGAGCCTGTCGGTCTCTTTGTATCTCACATGTTCTGCGTTCTCAATGACCATCGTGCCTTTTGCTGCTGCGCCAAGCACCGCAAGCGTTGGAACAAGGTCAGGTGTCTTCCCGACATCAACAGTGATGCCTGTGAGCTCGCTCCTGCTCACCTTTACCTCTCCTTTTTTCTCATCCCATTTTATCTGCGCCCCCATTTTTCCCAGGATATCGATAAGGATAGAGTCACCCTGTTCAGTGGGGTACATGTTCTTTATTGTAACGTCGCCGCACAGCGCGCCTGCTGCCATCATATACGAAGCAGATGAAAAATCACCCGGCACATTATATGATCTCATATCATATTCCTGTTCAGGCGGAATCGTAAAGGAATTTGGTCCATCTTCGATAATTCTTGCTCCTGCGTCTTTGAGCATGTCTATTGTAATGTTAACATAAGGTCTGGATTTCATCTCACCTTTTATTATCACTTTTGTCTCATTCTTGGCAAAAGGGCAGGCAATGAGCAGCGCAGAAATGAATTGTGAACTTATCGAACCGTCGATATATACGCGTCCTCCTCTCATCTTCCCCCGTACTACTATTGGCGCCATGCCGTTGTTGCGCGTGGAGAACGTTTCAGCGCCAAGGTCGTTGAGCGCGTTAAGCAGGGGTGTATTGGGTCGGCTGCGAATGCTTGCGTCGCCTGTGAGAACAGTTGCCCCTTCTGCAAGTGAAGCAACTGCTGTCATTATACGAAGCGTGGTGCCTGAATTAGCTACATCGAGCACATTATCCGGGGTCTTTAGTTTCCCGTCAAACCCTTTGATAACAAGCGAGTCTTTCTTATGCTCAATAGTTGCACCGTATGCCTCGGATGCTCTTATCGTGGCTCTTGTATCTGCTGAAATAAGAGGATTGTTGACAGTTGCTTTTTTTGAGAGCGCAGCTATCGCTATAGCCCTGTGGGTATAGCTTTTAGAGGGTGGAGCGTTGACCGTGCCTTTTAAATCTGAACTATGGATTGCAAGCTTCATGCGATAATGCTTAATGACGATGCAACTATTTATTGATACTGTCGTTTCATTTAAGTAAGCAATTAAATCATTAAAGTTGATATACTACCTGGTAAATATACAATCGGAGATTTCATATGCAAAACACAAAGATAATCCTGGATGAAAACGATATCCCGAAAAAATGGTACAACATTCTGCCTGATATGCCAACGCCGGTCTCCCCGCCTCTTCACCCCGGAACCAGAGAGCCCATAGGTCCAAAAGACCTTTCGCCGCTGTTCCCGATGGAATTGATAAAACAGGAGGTCAGCCAGGAGAGGTTCATAGACATACCCGATGAGGTCAGGGATATCTACGCGCTGTGGCGTCCGTCTCCTCTTTACAGGGCGCACCACCTTGAAAAAGCGCTTAAAACGCCTGCGATACATGCAGGGGGTCTGCGATATCACGGAGACTCCCCTATCGTGAGCCAGCTTTACGAAGATAAACTGATAACTGCTGTGGCTTATGACCAGTTAGAAGTTTTTAAAGCAGGCGTGACATTTGCACGAAGCGAGGGTATTGTCCCTGCTCCAGAGTCTTCGCATGCCATAAAATGCGCAATAGATAAGGCGCTTGAGTGTAAAAAGAGCGGTGAGAAAAAGACCATACTCTTCAACCTCAGCGGGCACGGGCACTTTGACATGAGTTCATACGATAGTTATTTCAGTGGTGAAATGAAGGATATAGTGTGAACTGGATCGAAAAAATCTTCGGGAAAAAAGAGCAGGAACCGCTTGAAATCAGGTTTGAGGAACTCACCGGGTGGCTTGGATCAGGTGAGAAGAGATTTTCAGCGGGCGGACATGCCGCGTCTATATTCTTGGATATTGAGGTGGCGCTTGACAGGATAAGAAAAAGGGCGTCAGAACTTGCAAACGAAAAGCCTGAGGGAAGATTTCATCTGAAGATTGTGAAGATCGCTACAAGTAACCGGGATAACATGGTAAAACAGGTCAGCCTGCTCATAGATAATATCAATATCCCGAAAAAAACTGATGTAAAGAGCGTTCTTGAGTTCCATGAAAACGGTATGCAGACACTTAATATGTGTCTTGAGAATATGATGAAAAGCTATCAATACACAAAGATGGTGTTTTTTGAAGATTCAAAAAAGGTCATTGCAGAGGTGAACGAGCTTAGAAGACTCTTCAACCGGCTTGGTGAACCCATGAATGATAATAAAATGGCGCTTGAAGCTTTTGAGAATGCGCAAAGCCATATTCAGATAATAAAAGAGATGACTTCCCAGATCTATGCAGAGAAAAAAACCATAAAAGATTTCGATGAAAAGATAGATACTTTACAGAAGAAGATCGACCTGAACCAGAATTCTCTTGAGCAGCTTGCGGACAGCGAACAATGGAAGTATTATGTGAACTGCAAGAATGACCTTGCTGACCTTGATAAAAAATATAAAAAAGCATTATCTGATATAAATATTCTTTTTGTACCTTTGAAGAAGCCCCTGCTGAGGCTCAAACAATTGAACGATGATTGGAAGTTTGAAATGGCTCCCGGAATTAAGAAAGAACTTAATTTGTGTTTATCAGACCCCGCATCTGTGAGTCCCGGGTTCTTTGTTGAACTCAGGGACATTCTCAAGAACGATACTGTAACTTTTAATCCGGACAAACGAGATGTGATACTGGAAAATATTATGTATGCCGGGGCAAACATCGGGGTTTTCCAAAAAGAATATCAAACCAATTTATCGAATTTTAATGCCAAGAAAGAAGAGATATCAGGACTGAACATAGTCCAGGAAGCAGCGAGTCTGGAAAGCAGGATCTCATCGCTGCATGATGAATCTGTTTCAGCTGAAAAGAAACTTGAAGTTTCAAAAAGGCATCTGTTATCTCTGGAAGAAAGCCTGGTTTTGAAAAAACAGGAACTTCAGGAGATCGTATCCGGCATTGATAAAAGAAAGAAAGTATTGTTTTGATCACAGATTTTCTGCGGAGTATTCAACTGCATTCCTGAATATCGCAATGCCTGCCCCTTCTTCAGGTAATTCCTCCCTCGTCCATGCCGGGTGGTTCGTCCTGTGCATAAAGGCTTCCGGATGAGGCATCAATCCGAATACCCTGCCTGTCTCGTCGCATATTGCAGCGATATTATCGATAGAGCCGTTGGGATTATGCGGATATCCCGCAGGATTTCCATCTTTATCAACGTAACGGAATACGATTTGGTGGTTTTTTTTAAGCTTCTCGAGAACGTGCGGATCTTTGACCACGAACTTGCCTTCGCCGTGGCGCACAGGAAGGTAGATGCTTTCGATCCCTCTGGTAAAAACGCATTTTGAGCCCGGACTGCTTTTCATGTGAACCCACCTGTTCTCGAACCTGCCTGAGTCATTGAAAGTGAGAGTGACATCCTGCCTGGAATGATCGCCGCCGAAAGCCGGCAGCAACCCCATCTTTACCATTGCCTGGAAGCCGTTGCAGATGCCCAGTATCAATTTGCCATCTTCTATGAACTCCTGTACCTGTTCCCCAAGATTATACTTAATCATGTTGGCAAGCACTTTGCCTGAAGCTATGTCGTCCCCGAAGGAAAAACCGCCAGGAAGTGCAAGGATATGGTAATCTGAAAGCTTAACGCTGCCATCCAGAAGGTCGGTGAGATGTATCCTTTCAGCCTGTGCGCCTGCAAGGTCGAAAGCGTGCTTTGTCTCAATGTCACAATTTATGCCGTATCCTGTGAGGATTAGAACTTTAGGGGTCATTTGTAAAAGGTCCTGGATTTTTCTGTTTTGTCTATTATGGGGTCACTTGTTTTCAATATGAGTTAATAAACCATCACTTCATCTCAAACTTCTCGAACCTTTCCTTCTTCGCCCTGCAAATAGGGCAAAGATCAGGCGGTTCTTCCCTTGCGCAGAGATATCCACATACCTTACACCTGTAAACTTGTGCCATTTCTTTTCCTCCATCTCCTTTCTGTTCCATTATCGCCGGATAACCTTTCTCGTAATACTCCTGCGGACGCCGCTCAGGTACCGGGTCGTGCGACTTTTTACTGCTTATCCAGTCATCATCAACATAAAGCGTGCACAGGCAGCATCCAAATTCCACAAGGTCAGCGTCCCTGTAGTTGCAGGGACAGATGATATCCATGTCGTCAGCCAGCACCCCGCTTGCCATCCTGCACGGGCATGAAGGATAGCCGTACCTGTGCTCGTTATCCCACAAGCCCTGGAGGATGTCGTCAAGGTCTTTCTGAACTGGATTGAACTGGTAGCCCTCCTCGTCTGCTATCACTTTCATCTCAGCGAACATATCTTCTACTGTTCTCATAGCATCACTCCGTAACTCAATATATGGATTATCAGGCAATAACCATTTCTTTTCGATGGGCAGGCATTTCCTGCCTGGCAATTTCCCTTTCTACAAGACGCAGATTTAATTCGTTCAGGAATTTTATGAGCCTTTTTACAACTGCATCATCCTTATTGATCTGATACAGCTTAGCATTTCCTACCTGCCGCATCATAGTGACCATTCCAAGTTCCTCCAGCAGTGGCAGTGCCTTCATGAGAGTTGTGTAATGGACTCCTGCCTCATTCGCTATGTCGGTGAGCGTCAGGTCGATATCCTGGTATTCCCAGAGGACATCCAGTATTTTGGCTGTTGCAGAGCCTGTGAAGAGTTTTTCGAGGGACATATTTACCTATAGATTGTCTTATAAACGCTTGTAACTTGACAATTATTATATTCGTTTACTATGCCTTATACTATAACGCATAAAGTACATAAAAGTATCGTATTCAAGCATAGCTTTATAGTCTATAAACTACATAGTAATTTGTAATGCGCAAAGAGCAAATCGACATCGTAAAAAAAAATATCCTCAGGCGCTTCCTCAACAAAACAATGGTGGGAATGAACTATGTCAACCGTCAGGATGTGAAAGTAAAAAAAATCGGAGGGGATGTGGTGCAAAAAGCTATTGATGAATTGATAAAAAATGGCTTCTTAGAAAGGCACCATATATATTGTGTAAGTATAAATCCAAGAATGCTAAAAGCGATTGGCGACTATATTGATAAAAACTGATTCTCATAACCCAAGAGCCTCCCTCAGCTTATCTTCATAGAATCCCACTATTACCTTTTTCCCCACAACTATCGTAGGGAACCTGAACCCTCCGCTAACTTTCAACACTTCATCGCGGATTTTTTCACTCTCCTCACCTTCCAGCAGATCAACATCTACATAATCGTACTCGATCCCACGTTCACTCAAAAAACGCTTTGTAGCGGCACAGTGAACGCATGTGCTCAAAGTATAGAGCATAGGTCTTATTTTCTTCGTCATGGTCCGTGCATCTCCCTGTGCTCCTCTGTAACAGCGTGGTGCTCTTCAGGCAGCTCTATTTCACATACTTCAGGCGCGCCCTTTTCCTTATAGTGCAAATTCCATTTCCTGCACGCCCAGCCCTGGAGCGTCCTGATATCCTCAGGGCTCATGTGGCGGAATCTGCCCTGCATCATAAGGTATTCCTTTACTGATTTCATCTTCCCAGGTTTATGCGTGATCTTCTTTTCCCCGTTCTCCACCTCATACAATGTCCACATACCGCTCTCCACAGCAAGTTTAGTAACCGCAATGGTCCTTGCCGGGTCCATCTTCCAGCCAGGGACGCAAGGAGTGAACATGTGGAGGAAACGGAATCCCTTGATGCTTTTTGCTTTCTCCACCTTCTTTATGAAATCCATGGGATGACCGATTGACAGCGTGGCATAATAAGGAATATCGTGAGCCGCCACTATCTCGCCCAGGTTCTTTTTAAAGCGCCTGTTCCCCTGAACCTTCGAGCCAACTGGTGTCGTAGTCGTCCATGCCCCGAACGGCGTCCCGCCGCTTCGCTGGATGCCAGTATTCATGTACGCTTCATTATCAACGCATATATAAAGTACATCGTCGTTGCGCTCAGCAGCGCCCGACATGCTCTGAAGACCGATATCGTATGTTCCGCCGTCCCCGGCGAACCCCACAGATATTACTTTTTTTCCTTTCTTCTCAAAAGCCGCCTGCATCCCGGTCAGACAGGCGCCCGTGTTCTCAAATGCTGTGTGGAAGAACGGCACTTTCCATGCACCGTAAGGGTATGTACTTCCAAAAACCACAGCGCAGCTTGCGGGAACATACACCGAAGTATCCTTTCCAAGTATCTTTATGGCGTTCCGTATTGACACAGCAACACCGCAGCCAGGACATGCAGTATGTCCGCATACGAACAGGTCTTCATCAGGCAGGTCTTTTATCCTCATACTGTTTCACCTCTTGTATTATGCCAGTTTACAGTTTTCACTTTTTCGCCTTTTGCTGCGCTTAAGGTCAATTCGAACATATGCCTTATCTGCATCTCGGTCACGTCCCTTCCGCCAAGACCCGCAAGATGATTTATTATAGGGATACTGAAACCATAAAGCGCCGAGCGTACCTCATTGAACGCCGGACCTCCTCCGATAAAGGATAGAGAGCGATCTACAACGCCCACCGCAGCGGTATTTTGTAATATGCTCTTCAATTCATCTGACGGGAACGGCCTGAAAAAGCGCAGTTTGATAAGTCCGACTTTTTTTCCTTCCTGACGCAATTCATCCACGACCTGCCTCGAAGTGCTCGTAACAGTTCCCATAGTGATAAGCGCGACTTCTGCATCGTCCATCTGATATGTATCAATAAGCCCGCCGTAATCCCTGCCAAAGACCTTCGCGAACTCGTCATTTACTTCCTGAATAACCTTTTTCGCGGATTCAAC
>Ga0180732_1001059_pt1 | contig 18514 bp, 16 predicted proteins | sample KR11_01MetaG_FD_148674 | JGI IMG/M metagenome (GOLD analysis project Ga0180732, IMG submission 148674) | Groundwater microbial communities from the Olkiluoto Island deep subsurface site, Finland - KR11_0.1 MetaG | ecosystem: Environmental > Aquatic > Deep subsurface > Groundwater | place...
CCCGCCCAGCTTCTCATAGAACATTGCTTCTCTAAAAGGAGCTTCCCTTGTCCTGGGCGTAGCGCTAGTCATTGTCATTTCTGGATCCCCCATGCTCGTAGATGATACCCGCATCACCCCTATTACCACCAGGCAAATAATTAAGCTAATCCGTGCTTTTCTCATATCATCAACATGTGGTCAAAATCTTGTCCAAAATATCTATGTAAGTGAAGGGAATTTGATGCAAAAAGAGCATCAGGTAAATAGTCTGAGGTCCTCGGTCAGATAGTCCGAATACTCTCTTAAGCTCACTCTTTTTTAATATTATACACTACCAGGAATTAAGTAAACAGGTTTTTCTTGGCTTAGGCTTGATTTATGCATTTCTCTAAAATCCTCTCTCTTTGCAAATCAGAGAGGTTTAGAGATTATTCTCTCAATTTTGGAGATAAAAAAGCCTGACTTTTTAGGTCAGGCTTTTTTCTAGTAACGCCTTTAAATACAATAAGTTACGACATATTTGGCTCCCGGGCAGGACTCGAACTAAATACTTTCTGGTTACAATCTAATAATACTTAAACCAATTGGGTCAAAAATGTCCGGGCAGGTACTATGATTGGCTCTGTATACTTGAAACAGTCCTTAGGAACATATTCCATATCAAATGCTAGCTGGAATGCGTGTTTTGCCTTAATTTTTTCCTGAAAATAAACCAAATTCTTATTTATTCCTCCTTTTGAAGACAATTTAACCTCAACCAGAAACCATGGTTTTTTATCCCGTGATACTAAAAAATCCACTTCGCGTTTTTCCTTATCCCTGATAAACCATAAGGCATATTGACCCAGCCCGCAATCCGTCCAATAGTGAACGGCTTTTAAGAGATGAGAAGCTATTAAATTTTCCGCACGGCATCCTTCTTCGTCAACGTTGATCCAATCCCATAAATAAGTCTTTGGTTCTTTAATGAGAGAGCGGGGGATATTCTTAGACCATGGCTGAATAGTAAAACAGTAAAAAAAGCCCTGTAGTGTCTTGATCCAGCGGCGTATGGTATCGGAAGATACATTGATTTTGTTGGATAGCTTTGAATAATTTGTCAATTGTCCGGCCTGATGTTTTAGGATTTCGGCTAAAAGCTCGATTTGTCCCAATTCCTGGATTCGGCTTAAATCCCTGATATCTTCTTTAATCAACTGTTCCTGCCGCAGGGTTTTCCAACGGTTCAAAAATCGCGAGTCATTTTTTAAAAAGGGTTCCGGAAAACCGCCATTTTTGAGTAACTTCTCAAAATCTTGATTTTTACTTTGAAATGGTTCATTGATTTCTTTTTCTGATAAATCAATCCGTCCCAGCTCCGCTAACGACAACTGATGCATGCGGTACGGAAAATATCTCCCCATCAGGCTATCGCCGCCCTTTTTATAAACATCCAACCGGGAACTACCTGTAACAATAATATGTACCTTTCCTTTATATGTATCAAAGAATCCTTTTAGAAAAGTTTTCCACTTACCATATTTGTGAATTTCGTCAAAAACAATAATTGGTGTCTCTGAAGTTAACTTATCCAACCCGACAAAACCAGCAACACTATTAACTCCTTCCAAAATAATTTTTCTATGATCTAAATTGTCCCAGTTTAGATAAGCAAATTGATTGGTAAATTCCTTTGCCATCAGACTGACTGTAGTCTTCCCGGCTTGCCTGGGACCAATAAGAAAAATCATCTGCTGATTGCGCTTAAAATGTTCCTTAATAACAAAAATATAGACTCTTTTCATTTGTTTTTCCTCATACATGATTATACTATTGTTATCTACGACTAGTTTACCATACATCTAAAATTAGTCAAGACTATTTTTAGATATATCTAATTTTGGTCGAATAAACCTCTCTCTTTGCAAAACAGAGAGGTTTATTGAATTATGGGCCGATATTTGCGATATTTCATTTAACGGCTAGTAATTTAGTGGCCAAAATAGCCGAATATGGCCGTTAAATGGCGCATCTCGAATATCGGCGAATTTAGAGATAAAGAGAGGTTATGTTGGGAGTATTTCTCTCGGTTATGAAAAATCTGCAGTATTTTTGAAAGAGAGAGGTATTGAATAAATCAGGATCTTTTATAATATGCCCTAACTCTTTGACCCCTTTGGAGATAAAAAGGCCTGACTTTTTGAGTCAGGCTCTTTTATCGTAACTCTCTTAAATACAATAAGTTACGACATATTTGGCTCCCCCGCGAGGACTCGAACCTCGGACAACGTGGTTACACTCTGACTCCGATTACTCGGAGAGTCGGACTATACCTTTGCCATGTTCTTTGAGATTGCTTCGTTCGTTTTACTCGCTCGCAATGACAAAAGAATTTAGGCAGCGTGTGTCTAGTCTCTGCACCTTTCCGCCTAGGCGGACTTGGCTCAGGATTGACCCGGCTGGCTTCCCGGGCTTTCCCTGAATTTACACGCTTTTTCACTCTGGAGTTTCCTCCAGAGGCTGCTAACACCTTACAGCCACGCGCTCTACCAACTGAGCTACAGGGGAACGCTAATTTTTTAAAGAACTGTATTTTGAGATTGGCCTCGCCCGGAGGGCTCGGCACTTCCTCGGACATTTCGTCCTCGGTCGCTTCGTTACTCGCCTCTCGGCGAAGCCGAGGGCTTCGTGCTCGCAATGACACAAGCTTGTTTACGCTACTTTGCAACTCGCCTCGCACATACGCTCTAAACGAGCCCAGTTTTCATCTATATCTTTTTGAATTTCCTCTAGAACAAATTTATTTTCTTCCTTGAAGAGGTGCTTGAAACGACCCTGGGGCTTTAGGAACTCCACTACCGGTTTTCTTTCTTTCGGTTTATACGTGAACTTCCAAATGCCGTTCTCCACTTCTATGAGAGGCCAGTATCCTGTTTCCACGGCAAGCTTGTTGATTTTTATGGTGTCTTCCTGCGGGAATCTCCAGCCCCTGTGGCACATGGATATTACGTTAAGAAACGCGGGTCCTTCCACCTTGAACGCCTTTTCCGCCTTTGTCACAAGGTCGTTCCAGTGAGAAGCTGAACCTTGAGCGACGTAAGGTATATTGTGCGCGGCTACTATGGCGGTAAGGTCTTTTCTTAATTGGGGCTTACCGTAACTCGCTTTTCCTGAAGGCGCTGTTGTCGTCGATGCGCCCTTAGGCGTTCCTCCGGAACGTTGCACACCCGTGTTCATATAAGCTTCGTTTTGATAACAAACATACACAAAATTATGCCCTCTCTCCAATGCGCCTGAAAGAGACTGAAGTCCAATATCATATGTGCCGCCGTCGCCACCAAACGCTACAAACTTTATATCCTTTTTTATCTTACCTTTTTTCTTCAACGCCCTATAGGCTGTTTCAACCCCGCTTATGGTGGCAGCGACATTTTCAAAAGCATTATGTATAAAAGGTATTTTCCACGCTGTATATGGATAGATGGTAGTCGCTACTTCCAGGCAGCCTGTAGCGGAACCAACCACTACAGGATCTTTCGTGCCCATCAGGACCTGGCGCACGACGATTGACGCGCCACATCCAGCGCAAAGCCTGTGGCCGCCTGATAAACGTTCCGGTTGTTTAGCCAGTTCTTTTATATTTGCCATTATTCCCTCGAACCTAAGTAGTTTAAAGGTGTCTTTACTTTGCCTGTTTTTAATATATCCTGTAGATCCACGTAGACCTTGTTTATATCCGCGGGGAATATATCTCTCCCTCCAAGGCCATATATGTAGTTCGAGATAAGCGGCCTTATGCCTGAGTCGTAAAGAGCGGCCTTGATATCTGTATAAAGCGGGCCGCCTTCTGCTGAGAATGATTCGCTCCTGTCAAGAACAGCCACTGCCTTGACATTCTTTAATGCTGTTATGAGCTTTTCCTTTGGAAACGGCCTGAATATTCTCGGCCTTAAAAGTCCTGCCTTTACGCCTTTTTGTCTCAATTCATCTACGACAAATTTCACAGTGCCTGCTGTTGAAGACATGGCGACTATCGCAATCTCAGCGTCATCTAATTTATATGTCTCAATAAAATCATATTTCCTGCCGAACGTCTTTTCAAATTTCTTTAGTACTTCCGGGATTGCTGTCAGGGCAGCCTTCATCGCCTCTCCCTGCTGACGTTTGTGCTCGAAATAATAGTCCTGAAGGTCTAGCGGCCCGTATGTCACAGGATGGTCAACATCCAATAAAGGATCCTCTATCTTGTATTCTCCTATAAAATCTTTTACTTTCTTGTCGTCAAAAAGTTCCAGGCCTTCCACGGCATGGCTTGTTATAAAACCATCCTGGCATACCATGACAGGAAGAAGAATTTTTTTATGCTCCGCTATTCTTATTGCCAGTATTGTATTTTCATATACCTCTTGCGCGTTTTCGCAATAAATGTGTATCCAGCCGGAATCACGGCAACCCATTGTGTCTGAGTGATCACAATGGATATTTATAGGTCCTGAAAGCGCGCGGTTTACAACAGGCATTACGATCGGCAGGCGTGTCGAAGCCGCTATATAAACTATTTCCCACATGAGAGCAAGGCCATTAGCAGAAGTCGCTGTCATAGTACGCGCTCCTGCCGCTGCAGCGCCCACACACGCGCTCATTGCGCTATGTTCAGACTCTACGGGTATCATTTCTGTAGAGACCTGACCGTTAGCGACATAATTCGAGAAATTCATCACTATTTCAGTCTGCGGGGTAATAGGGTACGCCGCTACTACGTCCGGATCTATCTGCTTCATGGCATACGCAACTGCCTGGTCACCCGTAAATGGGATGAGATTTTTCTTTGTCATTGAATTTCCTTTTTCATATCGATGCACTTTACAGGACAAATAGACGCGCATATGCCGCAGCCCTTGCAGTGCTCGTAGTCAAAACCTGCCATCTTGTCGTCTTCAACCTTTATCGAAGAGTCAGGACAGTATATCCAGCAGAAAAGACAGTTTATGCATTTTTTATCATTCTTCTCAGGCCTGAATGTGCGCCAGCTGCCGGTATTATACTTTGCGGCATTACCTGCTTCTATGATCTTTCCGCCTATTGGAATCTCTTTCCAGGATTTTTTGTTTTCCATGATATCTTACCTTAATCTATCTTAACTTCGTTATATGCCCTTTTTATGCCTTCTATATTGGCGTTTGTCTTTTCCTCGCCTATCTTCTTAAGAAACTTTCCCTTTACCCTCTCTGAAAGCTGATCTATTGTAACGAGCGGATTCACTTTTAATAACGCGCCGAGCATCGGCATATTGGGCATGGGGATCCCTAATGTCTCAAGCGAAATCTTTGTGGCATCTACTGTAGCTACCCTGCCTTTTGTAAAATCAAGGTCTTTTCTTATGTCCTTTGGGGATTTGTCTGTATTGACAAGGATTATGCCCTTATCGCCAAGGCCTTCTGTAACATCTATGCTGCCCACTAGCGTCGGGTCTATTACCACTACAATATCCGGATTGGTCACAGAGCTGTGAATGGTTATGACTGTATCGCTTATGCGGGTATAAGACCTCATGGGCGCGCCTGCTCTTTCAGGCCCGTATTCAGGGAATGCCTGGATGTATTTGTCTGTATCAAGAGCAGCCTCACCCAGAAACTGGGATGCTGTCTTTGCGCCCTGTCCGCCTCTTCCGTGCCATCTGACTTCTATCATTGCCATAAACTATCCTTACTATAAGTAAAAATGTTCTATCATTTTATATTTACCCGACCTATTTGTCAAGCTAAAGTGAACGCCGGCCTTCAAGGGCCCTTACCAGAGTGGCCTGGTCTATATACTCAAGGCCTCCGCCTACCGGTATGCCGTATGCTATGCGGGTTATTTTAATCTTGGATGACTTCAGCTCCTTGGAAATATAAAGGGATGTTGTCTCGCCTTCGGCATTTGAATTTGTGGCTATGATCACTTCTTTCACCTTGTCGTCTTTTACCCTGGCTATCAGCTCTTTTAATCTTATCTCATCCGGCCCAATGCCATCCAAAGGCGCTATTGCCCCAAAGAGCACGTGATAAGTACCCTTATAGTGGCCTGATTTCTCTATAAGAATGAGGTCGTTGGGCTGTTCCACCACGCACACTACGCCTTTATCACGCCGGGAGTCATTGCAGATACTACACAGGTCTGTCTCACTGAGATTCCCGCATTTCCCGCAGAACCTTACCTGTTCCTTCACCCTTCTGATGGCTGATGAAAAATTTTCCATATCTTTCGCGGAGGATTTCAATACATAAAAAGCCATACGCTCGGCCGTCTTTGAACCGATCCCAGGCATTTTTTTGAAATGATCTATTAAGTCCTGCATTGATTTTGTATAGGCGCCCATTTTAAGCGTTTCTTGTGGAGCGGAGGATCTTTCCTCCGAATATGTTAAGGGCAGTGTCTATCATGGGTTCTTTTTTCTTAAGATCTTCTCTGGTAATAGCGGGAGGGGCTTCTAATTCAAGCCTTTTTAGCTCTCTGTCAGTGGCTATAAATTGTAATTTCACTTGCGTGTCCAATATCTGAGAAAGCGCTGCCTCTACAGCGTCTTTATTGTGTTTTTCTTCAAGCACTTCTCTGTGGAAATTTAACTCCCTCGGAAAGGCCACTGAAATGACATTACCGCTCACTGAATCTGGTTCGCCTTCCGCAAGATAGGTCGAGATCGACATCTTCTTGACAGCCATTGTCTTGATAAAAATCGGCCACGCGTCTTTTACCCTGGACATTTCCACTGCGCCCGACGCCTTGGAAGGGCCGCTGGAATATGCCTTCTCTGTGCTATCAGCTTTTTTAATATCCTTGCTTTGCTTTTCCTGGGCAATAGTTCTGGGCGCTGGCAAAGGAGGTTCATGAGCGTCTGACAGACGCTTTTCCAGCTCAGGCAACTTTGCTAGTATTTCCTCGATCGAAGCAATGGAATCCCTTGATGTAAGCTTTATCATACAGAGCTCCAGGACGATCCTTTCAGGCAGAAGCTGCTTGATCATCCTGAGGCTGTTCGAGATTATGCTGATAATATAAAATATATCACCCTGAGAAAGCCCCTGTGATTGCGATCTTATATTTTCTATTGCCTCTTTTGACAGGTCTATAAGTCCTTCCGAAGACACGCCTGACTTTGTCACCATTATATTCCTGAAATGCTCAAGAAGGTCCAGAAGGAACTGCCTGGCGTCTTTTCCGGAATTCAGTATATCTCCTACCAGTAACAAGGCGCCTTTTGTGTCTTTATTGATAATAAAACCTGCTGCCTTAAAAAGAGTCTCCTGGTTTATCATGCCGAGAGATTCCGTCACATCTTCCAACCGGATCTTTCCTTTGGAAAAAGAAGAAAGCTGATCCAGTATGCTCTCCGCGTCGCGCATACTGCCTTCAGATGCCTTGGCCACATATAAAAAAACTTCCTCTTCTATATTGAGTTTTTCCTGCATGGTCAATTCTTTGAGCTTTGCAATAATGTCTTTGATGGGTATACGCCTGAAATCAAATCTCTGACAGCGCGAAAGTATGGTCGCGGGAAGTTTCTGCGGCTCAGTGGTGGCGAATATAAACTTTACATGCGAAGGCGGCTCTTCCAATGTCTTTAAAAGCGCGTTAAAGGCCTCTGTGGTGAGCATATGGACTTCATCGATTATATAGATCTTGTAATGGCCTTTCGAAGGGGAATACTTGACTGTCTCGCGCAGATTGCGTATCTCGTCTATGCCGCGGTTAGAAGCTCCGTCTATCTCTATGACATCCATGCTTGAGCCGTTTATGATTTCCTGGCAGGTAACGCATTTATTGCAGGGCTCTGGCAATGGGCCTCTTTCGCAGTTTAACGCCTTGGATAATATCCTGGCTGTCGAGGTCTTTCCTATGCCTCTAGGCCCTGTAAATAGATAGGCGTGATGCACTCTATTTAAAGAGATGGCGTTTTTAAGGGTGGTGGTTATATGCTCCTGGCCTATAACCTTGTCAAAATCCTGCGGCCTGTGTTTGCGCGCAAATGGAAGATATGTCATAATATTATATCTTAAATCTGGTACTGTTCAAAAGCATCTCTTTTAGTCTTCGACGCCCACTTGTAGATTTATAGAATTTTTCTTTCTGTCGCGCCTCAATTAAAGTTGCAAATGACTCCGTATGCATTACCTTATAAGGACGATGCGGGCATGAAGATTTAACTCTGCCTGCATTATGCTCAGCTAAGCGTTTATTAATATCATCCGTGACGCCAGTATAAGTCCGAGTTTTCGCTTCATTCACGAGAACATAAACGTAATACATAATGAATCTTGTTGGCGGATCCTCCATCTCGCCAAAATTTGCTGTCCGTGATTATGTAGGCGGACCCGCCTCGTCAAAATTGTGAAACAATTTTGACGGGCGAGGTCTCGCCAATTTGAAAGCCAAAGGCTTTCAAATTGGCGGAGAGGCAGGGATTCGAACCCTGGGTACGGACTTTCATCCGTACAACGGTTTAGCAAACCGCCGTACTAGGCCACTATACGACCTCTCCAATTCTTCCTATCTTTTGTGAGAAAAATTTACTGTATCGATTATAATATCTTGGATTATTAGTCCTAACTTCTAAAAAGTATCTATCGACCTCGGAAGGCCTATTTAAATATACTCCTTGTTGCCTTTTATCAATTATTGGATGAAAACTCAGATTTTCCAGCATTTTCTTTATAGATGCCAGAACAGGCAAAGAACTATTAGAAAAACACATTTTTATATACCTATATTTCTTCCCGCTCACGGTATAATTATGTCGATAAATGGATCCATCCGTATCAAAAAGCCCTCGTAAACAAGCGATTTGATATTCTTTAGATTCAAAAATCCAATCTGGGGTACTTATTTGATTCACAACCTTATTGCCTTTCTTAATACCCATCTCTTCTAAAAACTCTATTAAATTCCTGCTCGTTACTATAATATCAGCAGATCCCAACTTTTCTCTTATATACTTTGTTGAAGAAATATCAAAAAGATCCTTTACTATCTTCTGGATATATGCGGCATAAGCGCTATCCTCTTTCCAGTTATATGAAATTGTAATTTGATACCCATTACGGACGCCCCCATCTCCAATCATCATACCAATAAATTCGGCAAGTAAAGGGGATTTATCAGGGTGTTTTATTTCCTTTCTAACAATAAATCCTTTTTCCTTTGCCAATTCGGGATTAAGTGAAAATTTTCTCGAGGAGTTAACCCCGCCTTTTCTTCTGCTCTCTATGGTACCAAGCCGCCCATAAAGTTCAAAACACCTTTTACCCCCTAAAGTCCCTGCTTTCTTTGTGCTCCAGAATTCCGGCAAGATTTCGATATTCTTAGGAATTGGGATATGCGAAATCTTGCATAACCTAGACAAGGCGTCGTGACTCATCTGATATTTTCCTCTTTTCCAATCTCTAAAAGTCCTGCCACATACATTGCATAGCCTAGCAGCCTCTGCCGAAGTTAAGCCTGAGAGCCTCATTATTTCTTTTAAAAATCTGCCCTGTCTATGTCTTGCAAACTTTATTCTCACCATATAATCATTTTCTCTTCTTCTTGAAAAAGTCTCTTAGAAGCAGACCTGCCTCGTCTTCAAGAACACCCTTTTTGACATTGATCCTGTGATTCAGCTTCTTATTGTCAACTACATTAATAATCGACCCGCACGCGCCTGTCTTTGGGTCGCTGGCGCCGTATATCAATCTATCTATCCTGGCAAGCACCATCGCTCCTGCGCACATGCTGCAGGGCTCAATTGTAACATACAACGAACACCCTATCAACCTTTCATTTTGAAGGTAATTTGCAGCCTGTGTAATGGCTATCATCTCTGCGTGGGCTGTCGGATCTTTTAACATCTCTACCTGATTATGGGCCCTTGCTATTATTGAGCCTTTATGAACAATTACGACCCCCACAGGCACCTCGTCCTTATCAAATGCCTTCTTTGCCTCCCTGAGGGCCTGATCCATATAAAAACTGTCCTTATTCATAATACCGCCTTTACCATGCCACGAACTGAATTTATCATGTATATCTCATCCGCGTTTTTAATATCCTTTTTATACAGGATCTTTTCTTTTAAGGGAATTTTTCTGCTATCTAAAAGATATCTGCGGTATACCCCGTCTAAAAGCCCGCAGCTGAGGGGAGGCGTGTAATAAAATCTCCCTTTCTTTATTATTATATTAGAAATCGCCCCTTCTGTAATCTGATTTTTTTCATTAGTGAACATAATGTCAAAATAGCCCTGACGCCTCCATTTTTTCAATTCTTTATCATATAGATCTCTTATTGTTGTCTTGTGATAAAAAAATACGCTGCTGCTTGAGGTCTTCTTTTCAGAAAACCTGACCTTCTCTATTTCAGCTCCTCTATCCAGCCTGGAAAAACTGCTCTCAAGCTCTCCGCCTCTGGCCAGTAAGACCCTGATCCTGTATTGATAATTATCTTTAAGGCTCTTTTCGAGTCTCTTTAATTCTTTCTCAACGCGGTTTTTATCATATTTAAAATCAAAGTAATCCGCTGAGGAAAAAAGCCTTTTAAGGTGATGCCTCAGGAGAAAGTACCCCTTTTGAGGCTGCCACAGCATTGTCTCAATAAGCTTAAAATCCTTTTTGGCTTGAGTTAAAAAATTTGTCTTTAATTTACACTCTTCAAATTCCTTTTCAGGGTCTGAGTCTATAACAATACCGCTTCCGACCCCCATTTCAGCCTTTCTGGTTTTATTGTCTATCAAGACCGTCCTTATAGCCACATTGAATACCGCCTTGCCGTCAGGCTCAAAAAAACCAATGCTGCCTGTATAGATATTGCGCGGCTCTTTTTCCAATAAGCTTATTATCTTCATGGTGCTTATCTTTGGCGCGCCTGTCACAGAGCCGGATGGAAAGATCGCCTTAAATAAATCGCAAAGGCCTACATCTTTCTTGAGCCTGGCCTTGACAATAGATATCATCTGGAAAAGGGTTTCGTATCTTTCTACTTCAAATAGCTTGCGGGTCCTGACAGTTCCTGGCATGGATACCCTGCCAAGGTCATTTCTCAATAAATCAACTATCATGACATTTTCGCTTCTATTTTTAAGGCTTTGTTCAAGGGCCTTCATATTGCGCCTGTCTTGTTCTATGTTTATTCCGCGGTCAAAAGTCCCTTTCATGGGCCTGACCTCTATAAGACTTTTATCTTTCCTGAAAAAAAGTTCAGGCGAGAGCGACAGTATTGAAGAATCCCCTGTATTGATAAATGCCGAGTAAGAAACACTCTGTTTTTCCCTAAGATCTTGATAAAGTCCCTGCGCGGAGCCTCTAAAATCAAATTTATATTTAAATGTGTAATTTACCTGATAGGTATCCCCGCGTCTTATAAAATTTTTAATTTTCTTAACATTATCGATATATTTTTTATGTGAGCTATTAAGCCGCAGATTGGATATCTTATAAGGCAATCTTTTAGACTTTGACAGGTCCATGTTTTTATCTTGCAGGATCACAGGTTTTTTATAAATACCGAACCATAACAACGGAAAGGTTGATCCCTTATCCAATCCTTTGAGCGCATCTTCAAACGCAAAGCCTGCCTCGTAAGAAATATAACCGGCGGCATAATATCCCTTATTGATATATTCTTCTAATTCCAAGAGAGTTTTTTGTACATCCTTTTCTTTATAACAGGAGATTACCCTGGCAGGATCGATGAACGCCAAAGACCTGTAATTATCTTTATCAAATCTATTGGTCTCAAGCAAGATAGAGTTAGGTTTGGATAAATTATACATCTGAAAACTTACCATCTAAAACCAATGCCTGTAAGTAAAGACAATTCTTTTTCTTCTCTTAGCGCCTGCATAAAAATCTCTCCCTGGTCTTTTAAAATTTTTCTCGAAAGCCTCAAACTTATCCCCAGGTCTTCTCCGCGCCTGTTTTTCAGTTTAAGATTTATTGTGTTATTTTCGTTGAGCCTGCAGTTCGCGCCAAAAGCTATGCCCTGAATTTCTCCGCCTTCGTACGGTATTTCAAACAACAACTCCGATCTTTTGCTTAACTTCCATTTTCCGCAAAGGGACAACGTCTTTGTCGCATGCTTAGCGCCTACGCTTATTTTATATTCCAGGCTTGATTTCGTGGGCCTTATAAACCCAACCTTGAAGTCAAACCGGGAATCTATCTCTTTGTTCAGGACATATGAGATCCTGCATTTTTCAGTTATATCCCAATAACCTTTAAAGGTAAGCGCGTTGGTTATCTTTTCTTTTGTTTTAAGGCGGGTCTTTGTGTAAGCATATACGATTTCGTTATTGCCATTCACCTTCCAGGCGCCTTCCAGCAATAGATTATCAACAGAGCCTTTTTCTCTTGTTACATTAAAGCTTAGGCGGTTATTTTTATCCGCCTGCCATGCGCCAGAGAGTTTTAAAATATGTATGGCGGCATTCCCGAGAGAATCCCTTGTGCCGACGGTGAAAGACAGCTCATCGTCTTTAGCGTCCAGAAGCTGGCCTTTTATTATAAGCTTATTGCCTTCAACCTGATTATTCCATTTATTCAGCGTAAAGACTAAATTCCTATCCCTGTCCAAAGAATATCTTCCGAAAAGCTTGACCTGCTGAGGTATGTCATAATGGCTGGATTTCTTTACATGGTAGGCGAGCGAATTGCCTTTACCTGTCTTAAATTGACCGTCTAAGACTTGTCTGTATCCTGTGACACCTGAAGCCTTACCTGTCTTCTTAGCGATGAGTTTGTTGTGGGGGTCTGTTTCATAAATTATCTTTTCCTTATTTCTCATAGGGTAAGACTTACTTTCAAAAAATACTTGGCTGAGGAATAGGAGCTTATCCTATCCTTCTCCAACATTATTATAATCAATAAGTTAAGACCGCGCAAGTCATTTGGCATACAAAAATCGCACAGTTTTTTCAGGAAGGAATAGCTGCTTAAATGGAGGAAGAAAGAGTGCTATTTCTGGAAAGGCGGTCTACAAGTGAATACGGCTTACTTATTTCGTAGAATAACTGCTCTAATCCTCCAATCGGCTTTATCAATCTTGTCCTCTGACCACTTGATAATTTAAGATTGGCATTGAGCTTAACAAACCAGCTTGCATTACCATCATCATCGGTTTCTAGAACAAAATCACTAAAAATTGCCTCAGGGGCTTGATCATTAAGTCTTTCTACGCGAGCAAATTCTGCTTGTATGACAATCTCGGCCCAGAACTTATATAGATTTTCCTCAGAACTAAAATTAGTAGGCCTACGATTAGACAAGGTTTCTAAATAATATGGATCAGTTGTATTTTTCCCAGGAGGATTAAAAATAGGCGGCCAAGGATCCCTGTAGCGCGATAATAATACTCCTAGCTCCTCTTTGGCTTGCGTAAATCTTTTCAAAACTTGATCGTGCGCCAAATCATCAAATCTCTTCTTGGTAATTATAGAGAATATTTTTCCATTTGGCATGGTTACAATAGCGTCTTTATTAGAGCTCGCTTCAATCTTAAAGTTTTTTTTACGTAACTCCTCAACCAAAAGCTCTAAAGAAGCCTGGTCTTTGGCAATAATCTGAAAAAGATCAGGAAGCATTACCCCCTTCTCTCCTGTTTCTTCTATTCTTTCGCCAATTATTTTCTGCCAGTTTATTCTGCCAGAAGCCGGCATAACATCTTTCATCTGTACGCCATCTTTATTTTTGGCAGGCAGCCGGAAAAAATATTTTTCTTCTGAATAGTCAGGATATCCTTCTCTCACCCAAACTGCAGGCGGTGCAGGCAATATGCTATCCGGTGCATAGCTTACAGGAATATAGCCTTTCTTAAGATACTCTACCACAATATGTACGGGATCTGTGACAGGATTATTTTGGTCCATCTCGTCTCTTTTGTCAATTATAGTATGATAATAATCGTATGTAGGGTCGGCCATTAATACCAGCTTTGTCTGTTGTGTCAGGTTGGTTTTGTCTTTATTTGGCTGAGCTGCGTTCTGCAGCGCTTTAACTCTATTGTAATCAACTCCTATTGGTACCCTGAGGTTAGTTTGATATGCGGCATCCGATAGAGAATATCCTGTGCTCTCAAAGGTGAAAATAAAAGCTAATGACAGCAATAATACAATCTTCAAGTTATAACCTTTTTTAATCTTTTCCATAATCTCGGCAAAAAAATAGCCTTTTGTAGGCTTATAGTTAACAACCTATATCACCTAAAGTATGCCATATAAATAGGGGGTATTCAAGAGAGGTCCGTCGCATTATTAGTCTTGCTCAAGATCAAACTTGCCTTCGGCAAGTTTGGCGGAGGAGGAAGGAGCCTAGCCCCTCCAATTTTAACGCCTTTAGAACAAAGAAGTTACGACTGAAACACTCCTTTGGTATACAGAAATCGTACAGTTTTTTTGGATTGTTTTCGTATATTTTCGCTTTAGTTGGGCACTGTTTTGGCACCAAAATTTCTACCTTATAAACCTGTCTGCAAATCTTTAGAAGGAATTGTTTGTTTAAACTTATCTAAAGATAGGCCCTCTGTAGAAACATAAAGATTTGTTTCTATTGGAAACGGCTCTTCCTGCCCTAACTTATACATTAAACGGACAGGCCTTTGTTTCATTAATTCACCGATGTTACGAAACCCCAAACCATACCTATTTAATGCAAATAATTTTCTTCTTTCAGTATCATCTATTAAATAATCAGGGCCTTGTAAATCAAACCCTTCCTTATTAATGCTTAATCTATCTCTGGCAGATTTGCTGCTGGATTCCTGATGAATAGTAATTTTTAGAATCTTTTTATCTTTAAATCTCTCGATTTTCATACTAACAGCGGCAAATGGCTCGATCTGATGCTCCATAGCATTAAGCACAAGGTGATCTATGGTACCGGAAAGATGAGGTATTCCCAAAGAGTCAATAGACTCGGTTAACGTTTTTAAAGTACGCAATGGAAAAATATTGCCGTAATCTGTAAAGTTTATTACGGGCAAAACTGCCTCAGCTTCTCCAAGGTTTTCTATGTCAATTAGGCCATTGCTAAATTCAACTGCTGGCTCTTTCTTATATTCATACCCTTCTGCCGGAGAACTGCTGTCAAAATACCAGATATAATTTGTAAATATAGTAACTCTCTCCCCCTCCACATTATCTAGAGATTGATCGAGAATCTCTATTTTACTTAAATCGTCAAAGCTCTCCTTGACATCCTCCTTCTTTTTTTCGTCTTCTACATAAATACGTATTATGCCGCTCTCATCTTTAGGATATACTATAACCGTTGTTTCCAGGGCCTTGGTTACCGGATAGCTAATCTGCTCAAATCCTGAATCTTTTACGGCCTCTACCACTAAAGGGTTACGGACATACATATTGATATATAATTTTAGAACGTTTGTGTCTTCCTTACGAATCAGCACGCCGGTCTTTTTCAAGCCGTCCAATACCGCTGAAAGCATATCCCGCGAATACCCTTTGCTCCTGAACTCTTTTTCAATATAAACAAAGTTTAAGGTAAAATAAATATAGTTTAAACTGACTATTTTTCCTATGTGCCTAAGAACCTCTATGTAACCAACCTTCCTCCCCTCAGGGTTATAAAAAACTACCGAGGCATCGCCATTATCATTCCAGCTAACGCGTATCTTTAAAATTATACCGTTTGAAACAACCTGGCCCAATTCCACTTCAAGAATGTCTTTGCGATGAGTAGCTTCCAATAATACGCGGCGATATCGCCCAGCTTCATCTATATTATTGAAATCAAGAGGTTTTCTGAGGTGGGATTTTTCGGATAAATCTATCCCATATGCCATACTAATGAGTAAAAATACGCAAACTATTATTAACAATACAATCTTAGAGTTTAATACTTTATTAAAGCTTGACATAATCCACCCAAAAAAATAGCCTTTTGTAGGCTTATAGTTTAATAACCCGTATCATATAAAGTATACCCTATAAATATGGGCTATTCAAATGAGAGAATTAAAAAATTATATTAATACTTCTATAAGTTAACTTCGCGGCGGAGGAGGAAGGATTCGAACCTTCGAGGGCCTTGCGACCCTAACGGTTTTCGAGACCGCCCCATTCAACCGCTCTGGCACTCCTCCGGGAAATACACTTTTCTTAACCCATCCAGAAACATCCTGAGCAAGGCCATTTTTCCGGCCGCGTCGAAGGATGGCGCGCCCACCCCGGCTCGAACGGGGAACCTACGCCTTCGTAGGGCGGCACTCTATCCAATTGAGCTATGGGCGCGTATATTTATTATCAGTATATATGTTATAACGTGGCAGGAAATATTGCAATGATTTTATGGTTTCAAGCGGCGCCAGAAATCATTCCAGGGGAATCTTTTTCCAGGACAGTCAGTGCTCACTCCTGGAACCTGGCCATGGCCCAGTATCCTGGAATCAGGGATATGGTAATGTTTTTTTAGTTCTTTTACCAGGCTGACAAGGGCCTCCATCTGCCGCGCTGATACGCTATCTGAATTAAAATTCCCAACAAGACAAATGCCTATACCTTGATAGTTCATGCTGCCTGCTTTGCAGTGCGCTCCATTTTCCTGATGCATCCAGCGGGGGGCTACCTCTATCTGCCCGTCTTCTTTCCCAGAAGTGCCATTATCAATGACAAAATGATAGCCAAGACCTTTCCAGTGCCGTTTATTTGAATGCACGTAATCAAACGAAAGCGCCTTGCCCACGTCTGTGGCACTGTGGTGTATGATTATATATTTCCATTTATTGGAGGGCCATAGCGGTATAACAGACCTTAATGGAGCGGCATTTGGTATCAGTAATTTCTGTCCTTTTTCTAATTTTGAGGAGTCTGGCAAACGATTAACGCTTACTATATCCTGCACCTGAACATCATACATCCTGCTCAACCGCCATACTGTTTCCCCGGGCCCTACTTCATGCATCACATCGCTCCTTAACACCTCAGGAGCTGTTATTATCCTTTCAGGTATAACCTCTATCTGGGTTGGCCTTACAGGGGCCCTGGCGCAGGAAGCCAGCGTAAAAGCCAGAACAATATATAACAAAAATCTAGATTTTTGCATATTATTTTACCATTTCCTTTAGCGGCACTATTTCAATGCCCTGCCTTTCCAACTCAGGAATCAATTCTTTTATAACCTTCAATGTGGCGGATCGCGTATGACCTATGCCTATCGCTATCTTATTGACCAGGGCAATCTCAGCCAGCTCTCTAATCTGTTTTCTTATATAGGCCTCAAAATGCTCTGTATCCGTCTGGTCCGTAATATCCAGAAAGACATCCCTTTCAGCGTATCTTACCCCCAGGCCTTTCGCTATACCGGAACAGACAGAATCAGGAGTGGTCAGGCTGTCTACAAAAAACAATTTTCTTTTTTTAAGCTCTTTCAATATTAAGCCCATTACCCGATTATCCTGCGTCACCTTTGACCCCTGGTGGCTGGAAACGCCTATGGCGCCGGGCACGCTTTCCAGGTCTTTTTCCAGGAGCGCTATCACCTCATCATCTGACATATTGGCTTTTATCGTATCGCGCTCGGCAGCCCTGTTGCTCTTTGACTCGAGAGGAAGGTGCAAGATAATATCATAAAGGCTGTTTTTCTCTTTTATTTTATCCACGATCTCTCTGGTATACCGCAAGCCAGGCAGGATAGCTGCTGTAACAGGCCTGTCTATGGCAAAAAGCAAATCTATGTTCTTATTATTATAACCCCAATCATCTATTATAAATACGATCCGGCCTTTTGGGGCTTTCTCTCTATTAAGTATAATAATAACCGTTGATATTACAAGTATAGCAACAACTGCCAGTAGTATATATTTTTTCATTCTCCCTCACTTAAAGCAGTATTGAATCGTACCTATTATAGACTTTCCGGAAGAGATTTGGAAGGTTTTTTTTCTGCAAATCATTTTGTGCTTGCATTATCAATCATTCAGCTGTACTATGGCTATAGAGGTTTCTATTAAAAAGGAGGGATTATGAATTTTAATACGCCCGGCGAACTATTAGGAGAAAGTGGAAAAGAAAAACTACAACAGCTGCCTGATATAAAAAAATATATCTTTCCGGCGATAGGCGGGGTTTTGTTTCTATTGTTTATTTTTTCAGGCGTGTATTCAGTTGGCCCTGATGAAGTAGGGGTCATAAGACGATTCGGGAAGTTTGTCCGCATAACAGACCCGGGGCTTCATTTCAAAATTCCCCTTGGCGTAGAAAAGCTCGACAATGTCAAGGTGCGGTATGTATTCAAAGAAGAATTTGGTTTCAAGACGATTAAGCCAGGCATAAAGACACAGTTTTCATCAAGAGATTATTTTGACGAGTCCCTTATGCTTACAGGGGACCTGAATGTTCTGGTGGTTGAATGGATAGTGCAGTTTAAGATCAAGGACCCTGTAAAACTGCTGTTTAATGTCAGAAACCCGAAAGAGACCATACGCAGCATCTCTGAAGCAGTAATGCGGCAGATCGTAGGCAATGCTACAGTCTCTGAAGTCTTGACTACGCGCAGGGTAGAGACAAATCAGGAAGTACAGGACAAGC
>Ga0180732_1001060_pt1 | contig 18511 bp, 17 predicted proteins | sample KR11_01MetaG_FD_148674 | JGI IMG/M metagenome (GOLD analysis project Ga0180732, IMG submission 148674) | Groundwater microbial communities from the Olkiluoto Island deep subsurface site, Finland - KR11_0.1 MetaG | ecosystem: Environmental > Aquatic > Deep subsurface > Groundwater | place...
CCTGACAGCAGGGGGATTTCACGTGTTTTTTAGACATACACATGAATTTTCCCATAAAACTACTATTTTGTCTTTAGTGTTAGATAAAATTTTAATAAATTTTCCACCAAATTAAGTTACTTATACCTTATATTGCTAAATTGCCGGCGAACTTCAACAACATAGCAATTTAACAATTTGTCTTGTGATTTTATCAATAAAAATGTTATAATAATATTAATTGTATGAATTATGAGGTTGCGTTATTTGATAATGAACAAAATTTATTCCTGCCGCATTTAAAACACAAGAATATGAAAGCATGAAAATAAAATATTTTTTTTAATGTTTAAGGATGTTTTTATATTCTTGTATTTTCATATTTTCATTATTAAATTGTGCAAGACTTTAAAAAATATGTTTGACAGTAAAGAAAAATTTAATATTAAAGAAAAAAACAGCCCTGAAAAAATCAGCGATGATTTTTCTGTTTTGCCGATGCAAGGAGAAGCAAAAAATCCGTTTTTAAGTTATTTAAATTATTTTCAAAATCCAGGATCAATAGCGGCTATTGCTTTTATTTTAATATTAGCTCTGGGCATTTTTTCTTATTTTATTTTCATAAAAAAAGATATTGGAGCCGATTCAGTGGAAGCGCCATCAGGGCAGAATGGCGATATTAATAATTCAGCCGGTATTTTGCCTGATATTTTAAGCAACGGCGGCAATGGCGCGGCAGATAAAATTAATATTCCCAAAGATTTAAAGGCGGAGGATTTATTATTTGGGCATTTTTACAAAGAACCAACGGAAGACTGCGGCTGCAGCGAATCATTATCCCTTGGCTTGCCGATTAATGTTAAAACAGATGTTGCTAATTATTATGATGTTTCCAGAAAAATTAATTTAGACAGCGCGGTTCAGCAATTAAGCCAAGAAGGGTTTGCCGCGCTTGATAATCCTTTTTCCGGCAAAAATAACAAAAACAGCGCAAGCGATCAGCAAGCAGACGATTTTTATGGCATGTATAACCTGCTTGGCGAAAAAGAAATCCCCTTGCTTATTACCGGCGATTTTTTGATTTATTATTATCAGAATGTTTTAAAGCAGGTGTATAAGGATATAGAAAGAGATGTGTTTTATAATGATTTATGGCGGATTAACAAAAGTTTTTATGAAATAGCCAATAGCAGATACAGGGAATCGCGGGATAGCGCGGGTATTGTGAATGATCCTGTATTGGAGGGGCAGAGGATGGAAGCCGCGTATTTTGCCGTAGCCATGGAGCTTTTAAAGCCGGATCCGAGCCAAATCAGCGCAGAAGCCGATGATAATAAATTCAGCGCGATTGAAGCGGAAGAATTTGAGTTTAACTCGCCCGCTTACCTGAAAGACGATATTGAAAGAGAAATTAGATTAATCATGGAAGCGAAAAAGAAAGATAAATCTTCCATTTTCCTTTACACCAGGGATTATCAAGAATTTAAAATCCCCCAGAATTATGAAGACAGCGCGAAACTGCGCAATTTTTATTTGGCAGCCAAGTGGATGAATTCAGTCTTTCCTTTGCATTACGCGGACAGCGAATGCCAAGACTGCCTGCTTGACAAGGATGATTGGGCCATCAATATGATTGCGGCCTGCCTGATAACTAAAGATTTTTTTGACAATCAGGATTTAAAAAATCAATGGGCGAAAATTTATAAAGTTATTTCTTTTTTTTCAGGTTTGCGGAGCGGACTCACGTACCTGCATTATCAAGACGTTTTGGTTGATTCTTTTGGCGGCGATTATGACTTAACAGGCATTTTTGCTTTGGATAATCCTGCCGGCGAAGAAAATTTGGCAAAATTGCGGGAAAAAATCGCTAAATATGAATTTTCCGAAATTGAAGGAGGAATAAACAGGGTGGAATCATCAAATATGCCTTCTGTCGGCATGAGAATGCTGCAGCAGTCGTATTGGCCGGACGATTATATTTTTAGCCGGCTGATAAATCCAAGCACCGGACTTTATCTTAGCGATGTTAAAAATTTTGAAAGCGGGGTTAATCTGACGAATTGCAAGACTGAACGGCCGGCTGAAAGGTGCGGCGGATTCGGGCTGGATGTTATTAATTTAATTTATCCTATCGGCGATGATAATGATTATTTTAGAGAGAACACTAATTATCAAAATTACGCCGGCCAGTCCGCTTATTTAAAAAATCAGCTAAAATATTTCAATGTAGGCAGCTGGCATAGTAATAGTTTTTGGGCCACATTAAGCATAGCCAAATCATTTTTAGAACCAGGCAGCAATAGCCGGCATCCTTACGAATCTGATAATTGGCAAAATAAAAACATTGATTCATCATTGGCGGCGTGGGTTAATCTGCGGCTGCCGGCGGATGAATTGATTAGCGGCTGGCAAAAAGAAGGCGGAAATTTAGGCCTGGTTAAAGCGGACAGCGATTATAATTATGTTGAGCCGGACATAAAATTAGCCGGCGAACTGGCAGCTAACGCGAGGATGCTGCTGGACGCGCTCTTGGCCTTGGAAGTGATAAAAGAGCCGGACCCTACCTGCAATAAGCTGAATGTGCTTATTAATAAATTGGAAGAAATAAAAAGCATTATAGCGAAAGAGTTAAGCGGCGAACAGCTTGGCAACGCAGAGCTTGAAGTTATTAATAATTTCGCCAAGCAATTTGTTGTTGCGAAAAGCGGAGCCAAAAATATTGAATTGCCATCCGCGGGCTCCAAAAAAGCCGTTGTTGACAGCATTGAAGGGGTAAAGCTGTTGGCGCTGGTTTATAATTATGGCAATAAAAAAGTTTTCGCGGTCGGCCCGATTTTTAATTATCAGGAGAGATAAATAAGTCTTGACAGCAAAAACATAGAGTCGTATAATATCAATATAGATTGATATTTGTGGAAAACTTTATGAATTTTAATTGTTGTAAAACTAAAAAATCAAAACAGGACTTAAAGCGGACGGTTGGCTTTTTGAAAGTTATTGCAGAAGAAAATCGCTTGAAAATTTTGTGCATTTTGCGGAAACAAGAGATGTGCGTCTGTGAAATATGGCAGCATCTGGGTTTGCCTCAAAATTTGGCATCTCATCACCTTAAAGTTTTAAAGGATCTTGGCTTAGTGGAGCATCGCAAAGAAAGCACCAAAGTTTTATATTCAGTTAATCAAAAAGTGATTAATAAATATAGTTCACTTTTGTCCGGTTTTATAATCAATATATGATCATCAAAATTTTGGGCTCCGGATGCCCCAATTGCCAAAAATTAGAAGCCAACGCCAAGCAAGCCGTGGGAAATCTTGGCTTGAAAGATATTAAAATTGAGCATGTTTATGATATTGTTAAGATTACTGAATATGGAATTATGTCAACGCCGGCTATTGTATTTGGCAATGAAGTAAAAGCCGCTGGCAGAATCCCTGATGTTGAAGAAATAAAATCTTGGCTTAAATAATAACATGAACCCCGTTAGATTTTTATTAAACTAACGGGTGTTTAATTGGAAAAAATTAATTTCATTATACTTATATGGCGAATAAACAAAAAATATCTAACGGGGTGAACAAAGAAATTAAATTTTTTATTCTGCTGACCGGGCTGTTTTTTTTATTCTATTTTATGCCCATGGAATCGTCTTTTTTTACCGGCGCGGTTCTTTCGGGTCTGAAGCTGCTCAATAAATACGCTCGGGAGCATGTTTTGACCTGTCTTTTGCCGGCGTTTTTTATCGCAGGCGCGATTTCGGTTTTTATCAAGAAAGATTTTATTTTGCGCTATCTGGGCGGGCAAGCCAAAAAATATATCGCTTATTCTTTGGCGTCTGTATCCGGCGCGATTTTGGCTGTCTGCTCCTGCACTATTCTGCCGCTGTTTGCCGGCATCAGGAAAAGGGGAGCAGGGCTTGGCCCGGCATCCGCTTTTTTATTCTCGGGTCCGGCCATAAACATTGCCGCCATATTTTTAACAATGTCTGTTTTGGGGCATGAAATAGGGCTGGCCAGAATAATTTCAGCTGTTCTGCTTTCTATTCTTGTCGGCTTGTCAATGCAGTTTATTTTTAAAGAAAAAATTGAAAAAGGCGAATTGTTTGTTGAAGAGAGCAAGGACATTGTTGTTAGCAAAAAAACACTAATTATTTTTTTTGGCGCGATGATCGGCATTTTGGTTGTCAACGGTTTGCAAATTGATAAGACAGCAAAGTATCTGATAATGATTCTTTTGGCATTGGCTGTTGCCGGCATGGCTATCTTCAAATTTCAAAAAGAAACCAGCAAAGAATGGCTGAAAGAAACTTGGTCTTTTACTAAAATGCTTCTGCCTGTTTTGTTTATCGGCGTATTTACCGCCGGTTTTATCATGCCGTTTCTGCCGCAAAGCTTGATTGAGAGGATTGTCGGAGCAAATACAATTTCCGGCAATCTGGCAGCTTCAATTTTCGGCGCTTTTATGTATTTTTCCACATTAACAGAGATCCCGATTTCGCAGGCGTTAATCGCCAAGGGCATGTCGCAGGGTCCGGCGCTGGCTCTTCTTTTGGCCGGCCCGTCTTTAAGCTTGCCGAATATGCTGGTTATAAGAAAAATTTTAGGCAATAAAAAAACAGCTGTTTATGTTTCGTTGGTTGTTTTTTATTCCACTATCGCCGGCCTTATTTTCGGCAGTTTAGTTTAGGCAGTATTGTCCCACAAATCAACAAATTTTTTTACAAATCTACAAATTCTGTAATTAATTTAATATTTTTAAAATGTTAAAAGAACAAAAAACATCTAACGGGGTGAATAAATTATTATTTTTAATTATTGGCGTATTGGTTTTAACCGGATGCAATAAGCAGATTAACAGCCAAGCAAATAATGTCATTTCAACCGTTGATGAAAACCAAAATAATACTGTCTTGAATCAGCCGGTTTCCAGCGCTGAACAAATTGCCGACAAATTGGAAGTGTACTATTTTCATCGTACCGCGCGCTGTTATTCTTGCAAGACAATAGGGCAATATGTCCGTGAAACAATGGAGCAAAAATACGGCATGCAAATTAGCAATGGAATAATAGATTTTAGGGAAATTAATATTGATTTGCCCGAGAATAAAGATATCGCAAAGAGATATCAGGCTTCCGGCTCTTCATTATTCATAAACCGCGTTATCAATGGCCAAGACAATATTGAGCAAGACGCGAATGTCTGGAAGCTCTTGGGGAACGAAAGCCAATTCAAGAATTATTTGGAAAATAAATTAAATTCTTATTTACCCGGTTAGATAGTAAACCCCGCACAAAAGGTGTCGTCAGTCGGTGGCATTATACCACCGACTGCGACAGATCATCTAACCATCCGACTTTGTCAGAGGCATTTTTTGTGCGGGGTAAATGTTTTATTGGGTTTGGCAAATAATTTTATGGATTTCATAAATGCTTTGATTGATAATCATAATATTCCTATGCTGTCTGCTTTTTTGCTCGGCATTTTAACATCCATCAGCCCTTGTCCGCTGGCGACAAATATTACGGCAATCGCCTATATTTCAAAAGAAATTAAAACCGTTAAAAATACTTTGCTTAACGGCTTGTTTTATACATTGGGACGCGGCATCAGTTATACGGTTTTGGCAGCGCTAATTTATTTTGGATTGTCTTCATTTCAAATTTCCAATATTTTTCAGGGATGGGGGGATAAAGTTTTAGGGCCGGTTTTGATTGTGATCGGTTTGATAATGTTTGGGATAATTAAAATTAATCTTGGCGCTGCAAGCCAAAGAACAGAGAAATTAAAAGAATGGCTGGCCGGCAAAGGATACATCGGGTCTTTGCTTTTGGGAGTTTTATTCGCCTTGGCTTTTTGCCCTTATAGCGGAGTGTTGTTTTTTGGCGTTTTGATTCCATTGGTTTTGAGATCGGCTGAAAGCTTGTTGCTCCCATTATTATTCGCTCTTGGCACCGGCTTGCCGGTAATTATTTTTTCTTTTTTAATCGCTTTTTCCATGCAAAAAGTAAGCCAAGCTTTTCAGATCGCGCAAAAAGTTGAAAAGACAATGAGATACGCGGTCGCTTTAATTTTTTTAGTAGCGGGAGTTTATTATTTGCAGTATTTGGTGAAATATATTTTGGCGCCTTAGATGGTGTTAAAAAATTTGAGGTTTTATAAAATTTAGGCAAATAAAAAATACTTATTTTAATAAGTACTTTTTATATTTGACGCAGCGGATTATGTTTAAAATAAAATTTTACAGCTTTCATGCTCCCAATTCCTCCTGCCGCTTTTTTATTTCAGCAAAAAATCTTGCTTGATTTTCTTCTTTAATCGCTTCGCCCGGCGGCAAGACCTCTTTTAGTGGATTTATTTTTACATTGTTTTTTACCATTTCATAATGCAAATGCGGGCCGGTGGACAGTCCTGTTGAGCCGATATAGCCGATCACATCTCCTTGTTTTACTTTGGCGCCTTTTTTAACGGCAAACCGAGACATGTGGCCGTAATTCGTAGTATAGGCGCCATTGTGCCTGATGGAAATCATATTTCCGTAGGAGCCGTTGTAGGCGGCGAAAATTACCGTGCCGTCGCCAACAGCTCTTATCGGCGTTCCGTATGGCGCGGCGTAATCAACGGCGCGATGGCCGGTATAAATATTAAAAGCTTCTATGTATCTTGCCCCGGTCGTAAAGCCGGAAGAAATATATTTAAAAGCCACGGGCGCTTTTAAAAAGATTTTTTGAACCGAATTTCCGTTCTCGTCAAAATAACCGATATTATTTTCATTTTCTTCAAAATAATAAACTTGATATGTCTTTCCGTCATTGATATATTGCCCGGCCAAAATTTTTCCCGGCATTTGATATTCTCCATTCAGATATCTTTCTTCGTAAATAAATTTAAATTTGTCGCCGACTCTCGGATCCATGGCAAAATCAATCGTCCATTGAAAAGCATTGGCAAGTTCAATGATCGCGCGCTCGTCAATATTGTTTTCCAGCGCGGCTTCATACATTGAAGTCTTTACCTCGCCTTCCTTGGCAGCAATTTTCACTTCATAGTTTATCGGCCTAACCTTGGCTTCAAAGAAGTAAGCGCTTTCGTCGGTGCCGGTCGCGTTTTCATTAGAATTACTTTTGCAATTTACCGCCAGCTCATCCTCTGAATCCATCTTGTAAACCAATTCTTTAAATTCATCGGAAATTTTGTCAAAAGTAAGTTCCAAAGAATGGCCGGCTTTTATCTTGGCCAAATCGCATTCAGCCAAAGCCGCTTCATAAATTTCATTGGCCAGACCCGGGCTAATTCCGGCTTGAGACATCAGCTCGCCGAAAGTTGATCCGTCCGCGATTTCAACCAACTCATAGCGATCCCGCGGTTCATCCGCTATTTTTGCCGTTTCCGGAATATTTTGATTAGCTTCCAGAGTTAACGCGTTATGCTTTAAAATACAAAAAGCACCGATCGCCAGAATCAATATCAAGATAATCAAATAAATTGTTTTTTTTAAGTTTTGTTCTTTGGCCTCAAATGAGGCGCAATGCTTTATTTTGTCCATATACATCAATATTAATATAACTTAAGCCAAGTGTCTAATTTTTTGGGGTTAAAATCTACCCCTTAGAGCATAAAACAATTCCCCGATTTGGCGCAAATCGGGGAATTGTCGTATATAAGCTTTTCAGGCGATTTAAAGTTTTTTCTTTGTTTATACAGCGCTTTTTATATTTTTTTACCGTTGCCACAAGGGCAAGGATCATTTCTTCCTACCTTCATTATATTTTCTATTTATTTTCTAATATGCTATAATAATTATAGCATGTGGATAAACCATGTCAAGCAAAAATTATGATTACAAAACGCCAAAAACAAGTATTAGATTTTATTAAATCATACAAAATAAAAAAAAGATATTCTCCATCCTTGGAAGAAATAAAAAAGCATTTTAAGTTTGCTTCGGTTTCAACCGCCCATCATCATATTAAAAAACTGCAAGAATCAGGTTATTTGCAAAAAGAAAAAAATTTGCCGAGAGCAATGTCTCCGGCAAAATCAATAGAAAATATAGAAATTCCGCTCGCAGGCACTATCACGGCCGGCCAGCCGATTGAGGCGGTTGAAGTGCCAAATGAAACTATAACCATAACCAAAAACGAAATAGGCGGAACCGGAGAACACTACGCTTTAAGAGTTCAGGGCAATAGTATGATTGACGAAGGAATTTTTGACGGGGATATTGTTGTGATAAGAAAACAGCCGACTGCTGAGAATGGAGAGACAGTAGTTGCTGTTATTGACGATAATGAAGCAACATTAAAAAAATTATACAGAGAAAAAGATAGATTTAGATTACAGCCGGCAAATCCTACGCTTTTTCCTTTTTACAGAAAAGAAGTGGAAGTGCGCGGCGTGGTCGTAAAAATTGTTAGAAATTTTGAAAGCCAGATTGAAAAAGAAAAAGCGAATGATGGAAAATATTCACGGCGCATTGACTATTCATGGGATTTTCGCGGAGAAAAAACAAAAGCCTATACTCATGGCCTGCATACTTATCCGGCAATGTTTATACCTCAGGTAGCGCGCCGACTGTTGCAAACATATAGCAAAAAAAATGATACAGTTTGCGATATTTTTTGCGGCTCCGGCACTGCATTAATAGAAAGTCGTTTATTGGGCATAAATTCTTACGGAATTGACCTTAATCCTTTGGCTATATTTTTAGCGAATGTAAAAACAACGGAAATATCACAATCTACTTTAACAAAAGAATATTTTAAATTATTGGAAAGAATAAAAAATATTAAAAAAAATGAAATTAAAAGGCCAGTATTTAATAATTTAGATTTTTGGTTCAAGGACAATGTTATTGTTGAGCTCGCGCGCATTAAAAAGGCCATCAAAGATATAACGGACAATAAAATACAAAATTTCTTTTTGGTTGGATTTAGCGAAACAGCGCGTCTATCCTCCAACACTAAAAATGGCGAATTTAAACTCGTGCGGATGAGAAAGGAGAAGTTAGACAAGTATAATCCGAATGTTTTAGAAATATTTAAAAAAAGAGTAGAAAATAATATCAAAGTTATGGGAGATTTTGATAGAGACGTTGATAAAAACACATGGACAAAAATTATTTATGGCGATTCTTCTAAATACAATATAATCAAAACAAATTCAATAGATTTTATTTTGACTTCACCGCCATACGGCGATAGCAGAACAACTGTTGCTTATGGGCAATTTTCTCGTCTTTCGGCCCAGTGGGTTGATTTATATGAAAATCCAAATAATGCCTCTGGCGTAGACAATGACTTGCTTGGCGGGAAAGCAACCAAAACTCTTGATCACACTTTGGATTCAAAATATTTAAAAGATTCTTTAAATAAAATTGCAAAAGCAGACGAAAAAAGAGCTAAAGACGTTTTAAGTTTTTTTATAGGTTTGAATGATTGCTTGAAACAAGCATATAAAATATTGAAATCCAAAAAATATTTTTGTTTGATTGTTGGCAATCGGCTCGTAAAACAAGTGCGGATACCGACTGATTTTATAATCGCGGAGCTTGGCGAAAAAATTGGATTTACTTGCGAAGACGTTTTTGTCAGGAATATCCCCGGAAAAAGAATGCCTATTAAAAACTCACCCACGAATATAGTCGGGGCGTTAGAGGAAACAATGAATAAAGAGAGTGTTGTTGTTTTGAGAAAAAATTAAATAATTTGAGCAAAATTATCGAAAAGGTGTAAAAAATCTCTTTTATTTATTCTAAAACCAGTGCCATGATCGTGATATTTCCCTTTATTCTCCCCGCTCCTATAAACACCTATTCTAATATCAATTTTCAATTTATCGCTTTCAACGGCGGATTTAAATTTGTTAATATTGAGATTTGAAAGCAAATAAGCTTCTGTAAAATGAAATTTCTCCTTTTTGGTTTTTCGCTCGCCTTTTATTTCCGCAAAAACCAATAAAATTTTATCTGACTTTGCTTTCAAAACATTGTCAAAAATGGAAATAGGCCAATAAGCTTCTATTTTAGATTTATTTTTTAAAATAAGTTTTTCACCCTCAAAAACAATTTTGAATGATTGTGGATTTTTTCGCGAGCCGCAAACCGTGGAATGTAAATTATACTTTCCCTCTTTGTCTAGATATTTATATTTTTCAAACAAGATTTTATTTATTCCTTTTGGCTTTGGCGATTTTGTTGCAATGGTAAGCATACTGCCGGAATTTATTCTTTTAGCTTTTAATTCAATGTCACCAACATCAGGAAGGCGTAAATTATTTTCCTTGATTTTTAAAAGATCCTCAAGGGTTTTTCCAATGCCTGTATCGTGCGCTCTATGAGTTTTAACAAAACCCATCTTTTTTATTTCTTTTAATTTTGTTTTAAGCTACTGTAAAGTCATAAAATTATTTTATAAAATAGTTTATTTGTTTTTTATATATATCGGCAAATTTTTTTAATTCTGTAATATCAAGACGACGTTCGCCTGATTCGCTTTTGGAAACATAAGATTGGGGCTTGCTTAATTTTTTAGCAACTTCTTCTTGTTTAAATCCAGTTTCCGATCGAGCATTTTTTAATTTTTCTATGACATTTCTATATTCTTTTGTGTAAATAGTTTTTGGCATATTTGTATTAGTTATATTATTATATTATATTCTAAAGCAGTATATCCCAAAGCAGTATAAAATAACAGTTTGTGCAATAGCATAGTTTAGCTGATAGTTGTTTTAGCAAAATCATTTTTATAATACAATAGAATAAAATTTAAGCAAATAAAAAAATACTTATTAAAATAAGTATTTTTGATTATGTGGATAACTTTCTTGATTTTCGGTAAATTTTCGGTTATACTGTTAATATAAATTATTACTAATAAAATGCCAATACTTTTTTATGCTTACACAGCGCCAAAAACAAATTTACGAATTTATAAAACAGTCTATCAAAGAAAACGGATATGCTCCGTCTCTTGAAGAGATAAAAAAGAATTTTAAATTAAAATCCGTAAGCACTGTTCATGAACACATAGAGACATTGCGGGCAAAAGGTGTTCTTAACAAAATAGGCAACCAAGCAAGAGCTATTAATATCTTTGATAGCGAATCAATGATACAAATTAATATTTTAGGCAATATTGCGGCCGGCCAGCCGATAGAAGCAATGCAAAATAAAGAAATGATGGCTGTGCCAAAAAGCAAATTGCCTCGCGTTGGCGAGTTTTATGCCTTGCGCGTAGTAGGCGACAGCATGATTGATGAAAATATTAATAATGGCGATTTAGTTTTGGTCAAACAGCAAGACACTGCTGAAAACGGACAAAAAGTTGTAGCATTGATTGATAACCATGAAGCTACATTAAAAACGTTCTATAAAGAAAAAAGTTTTATTCGACTGCAGCCGGCTAATAAAGAATACGATCCAATAATCATAAAAAAAGGCAGGGAGCTTGCAATACAAGGCATTATTATTGATGTAATAAGAAATGAGGAAGAAATACAAGCCGAAAAACTTTTAGAAAGCAAAGAAATAAAAAGAAGCAAAACACTTCCTTTAAATAAAATTATTTTGGGCGACGCGGTTAAAGAATTAAAAAAATTACCAGATGAGAGCTGTGATGTAATCATTTGCGACCCCCCTTATAATATTGGAAAAGATTTTGGAAATAATCACGATAGGCGCGAATTAAAGGAATATATAACTTGGTGCAAAGAATGGATAAACGAATCAATTCGCGTAATGAAGCCCGCGGGAACAATGTTTATTTATGGGTTTAGCGAGATACTTGCTTATCTTTCAGTTGAAATTCCAATAAACAAGCGTTGGCTTATTTGGCATTACACAAATAAAAATGTCGCTTCGTTAAATTTTTGGCAAAGAAGCCACGAAGCAATAATCTGCGCGTGGAAAGATAAGTCTGTTTTTAACAGAGATGAGATAAGAGAACCGTATACTGAAGGATTTTTAAACGGAGCCGCTGGCAAAGTAAGGAGAGGAACTGTGGGGCGATATAGTAGCAATGGAAAAGAAACTATTTATAATGCGCATGAGGGCGGAGCATTGCCTCGCGATGTAATAAAAATACCAGCTTTAGCTGGCGGCGCCGGTATGAATGAAAGATGGTTTATATGCAAAACTTGTAAAGGGCAAGTATTTAAGCCAAGAGAACTTAAAAAACATGCTGATCACGAAATAATTAAACACCCTACGCAAAAACCTCTTGAGCTATCGCGAAAATTAGTAATGTCTGCTATGCCAAAAAAAGACGGGGTTGTTTTAGTTCCTTTTGTCGGCACAGGTTCCGAATGCGTAGCCGCAAAAATACTCGGTCAATCTTACATTGGATTCGAAATAAATCCTGATTACATAAAGCTTGCTGAAAAGTATTTGGAAAATACAAAGTATATTCCTAAATTATTTTAAAGACTTGTCTATTTCCTTTTTCTTCGCTTCAAAAGTCATAGGCGTAAAAACGACAAACCCATTTAGAAATCTTTTTAGCTCTTTGTTTTTTATAAATCTAGAATAAGGCAATTTATATTCGCCGTTTTTCTTCTTCGGATTTTTAAAATAATCTTCACTCGGCACTTCGTATTTAATATCAATAAATTCTCCAACAATTGGATTGCTGGTCTTTTTTTCTTGCCTTACCTCTCTACTGAATGACTTCTTTTTGACTTGATAGTTTAAAACTCTGCCACGATATTTAACTTGAAAATCAGCGCCTTTATGATCAAGTTCTGCTGACATATCTACAGTATTTTCACCAAAAACAGACTCGGCTACATAACCGGCATGAATTTGCGTAATAATACTGGCCCATGTTCTGTAAATTCTAGCGGGCAAACCCCGGTAAAAACAATTTTTACACATTGTAATTTTTATTCTAAAACTTTCAATATTTTCTTTATAGACGTTTAAATATTCTTTATAAAAATCGTCATAATTCAAAAACTTTTTATTATCCCAATAAACCTTATAAAGCATTTCAATAGCCTGAATATCTTTTGGCAAATCCATTTCGACAAGTTTAATAGGCCTATATCTTTCTCTATAACCGACAAGATCTACTAATTTCAAAAATTTTTCAAATTTTTCTACTAAAATCATATGAAATAAGTTATATTTTTATTATAAATTTTTGCAAATTTTTTAAGCTGCAGTGCTTCTACTTTTCGCTGTCCAGATTCTATTTTTGAAACATAAGATTGCGTTTTGCCTAATTTTTTGGCCACAGCAATTTGATCAAGCCCTGCTTCTTGGCGGGCTTTTTTCAGCTTTTCAATTATTGCCTTATGTTCTTTTGTATATAGATTATTGCTCATATTGCTGCGCTTATTCTGTTTATATGATATATTCTAAAGTGTAATATGACAAAACGGAATATGCAATATTAAAGCGGCAGTTTTGATTAAGAATAAAATTTTAGCAAACAAAAAAATACTTATTAAAATAAGTATTTTTAAAATCTCAATGCACGGAGGTAGGGGATTAAAATTCATTAATGGACTGCTAAACGCAAAGATTATTTTATTTTTTTCCTGGAAAAATAAATGGAAATAATAACTATTGCATTTGCCGCAAAAAGGGTTGAGAGATAAGCGACTGTAAGCAAATTATATTTCGCATTTGCGATTATTGTCAAAAGGTCAACAATTGCCATTATTACCCAGAAAAAAAGCGTTTCGCTCCAAGGGTCTTTGAGGGATTTTCTAATAGTAGGAATATAGCCTATTGCATCAATAGCGGAAACCATTAGCACCGCAATCAAAGGGCTGTCTAATTGCCACCAAATTAAAATTGCAAGCAATGCCAGCGCAAGAACTAATTTATCACTCGTTGTTATGTCTCTTGTGCCATATTTAAATGAAAGTAAAAAAACAAACAACACAAGTATGGTGCCGATAATTAAACTAAAACTTCCGAACTTACCGCCTCCATGCAACAAAGCGACCGTAGCCGTTCCTTGAGTAATTCCCCAAATTAGCCAAGTATACAAATGAGGTTTTGTTTTCTTTTGGAAAATATTCCTAAAATATGGAATATATCCAATAACAGTAAGAGATGTTGCAACAATTGCAATTATAAATTTAAAATTTATGAATCCTAACATTGCTCGGAGGCAGGGAATCGAAGCTCCTCGGCGCTGTTCGGTTCTAACGGGGAGCGGGGTGATTGACTGGACCAAAACCAGCTTTTATTTTATTTGCTCGGATTTTATAAAGAAATACGAACAAATTTTAAAAAGAAATACGATCAAGGTTTGCGGTCGCCCCCACCCGACCGCAAACTTTTTACCCCGTCTGCTTGCGGGGCTTTCTTCAAAACAGGCGCGCCTTTCAGGCGATTTCAAGTTTTTCTTCTCCGCTTGCGAGCGGAGGGTTAACTTTTTTCAAGTAAAGGGGGCTTGAAAAAATTTGACGGCGGCCAATCCTTTTCATTTTATCGCTGGAATATCTTCGTCACTCTTTTTACCGCCTTCGGATTATGTATCCAGGATAAAAATAATCCGTAATTAGTTACTGGGACGCCGGCCTCTTTCAATTTAACAATTCTTCGTCCGTATTTTTGGCGGTCCGCCATGCAACCTCCGCAATGAAGAGCTAATTTATATTTACTTAAATTCTCTGGCAATGCCCGCCCAAAAGAAAAATCAATTTTTAGCTTTAATCCTAATTTCTCTTTAATTAAGCGCGGAATTTGTTTGGTTCCAATATCATCGCACTTTCTATTATGATTACAGATTTCCATGATTAGTATTTTATCGTTGTCTTGTAAAGATGAAAACGCTTCTAATCCCTTAACAAACAAATTTAAATTGCCGCCGCTCATATAATTTGCCATCATTACTGAAAAAGTAGTTAAAGGAATGTTCTGAGGCGTCCATTTGCCTACAATATCCATTGCCTGGCTGTCCGTAATGATTAATTTTAATCCTTCCTTGGAATTCCGCAAATGTTTAACTAAATTTAAAAATCGCTCTTTTTCCGCTTGATTATCAGACCGCGCTTTTTTTAAATCCATCCTGAAAAGCACCGGGATTAAATATTTTCGCAAAAGCTTTTCTGCGGCCATATCCTGCGGGCGCAAAAGCCGCAAAGCCGGTGTTTCTTCATCCATTGGAATATTTAACAGGACATATCCTTTCCCGCTCTTTAAAGGAATTAAATCAATGTTCTGATTTTCCTTTTTAAAATAAGTGCTGATAAAATTAACAAGCTCTTTCTGCTTATTTCCATTTAAAGCATTAAGGCAAAAACTTGGCAGCCCCATCCCCAGCTTTTGATTTGCCAAATTCTCAAGCTCTGTAATTTTTTCTATTGGCTCCTTGGATGAAAAAATATTGTAAATAATCAATACTTGGCTTTTATGCTTCAATGCTCTTTTAATAACTTCTTTTTCAATTGCAAAATCTTTATTATCTTTATTTTTTAATAAATCAATAACAATAAAAGTCAGATCAGATTCTTCCACTGCTTCATAAGTTTTTTTTCTTTTTTTCTCCCCCAGCTTGGAATATTCGTCTATACCGGCTGTATCTAAAACTTTAATTGATCCTAGACCGTGGATTTCCATTCGCGCTATTACTGTGTCAGCTGTTGTACCTGGTTGAGCGTCCACAATAGCAAAATCTTTTTGCCCGGAAAGCAAATTCAGAAGAGAAGATTTGCCGGCATTTATCCGTCCTGCAAAAGAGATAATAGAATATTCTTTTCGTTTTGCCATAAGTTATTCGCTTCGCGAACCCGCGCTACGAATGTATGTTTTGCCTTCGGCAGCCCCGCTACGAATGGGGCGCATACGAATGATGCGGGACATGCGAATATTAATTGTGTTTATAATAAAACGGGGAATTCCCCTGCTCGCCAAAAACCGGCTCTAATCCGGCTTTTTTAATTTTATTTAAAATACACTTAAAGCTTTTGTCAGCGCCTTCATCAATATTTGGCTTGTTTTGATAAAGCAGATATTTATCGCGGCAATCTTTTGGCGTAACTGACGGCATAATTACATTGCCGGCAACTTGTAATACTTTAATTCTGCCCGAAGAATCAAACACGTCGCAAGCGGTAGCGGCTGCAATATTTACATTTGGCAGTAAAATGCGTAAAATCGCTAAAAAATTTAAAAATATATTAAAATTTTTCTCCTTGTTTTCTTGCCACCAGTTTTGAATTTTCGCATCTTTTCCCAATGGAGTATCCTTATGAATAACATAAGGACCAATTCCGAACATATCAAATTTATTATCCACAAAAAATTTTAAATCTCTTATTAAATCTTCTATTGTTTGTCCCGGCAATCCAACCATTACGCCTGTGCCAACCTGATAATCTAATTTTTGCAGACTTTTTAAGCACCCAAATCTTTTTTCCCAGCTCATTTTTTCGGGATGAAGATTAGCATATAATTCTGGGTTAGAAGTTTCTATTCTTAACAAATAACGAATAGCGCCGGCCTGTTTAAGTTTTTTTAAAAAATTAAAATCCTGTTCTCCGCATGAAACAGTAATTCCTAATTGCGGATATTTTTTATGCGTAGTTTTAACAATTTCCAATAAATATTTTTTAAAAATTTCAGAAATTAATTCTCCGCTTTGATAAACAACCGAGCCATAATTAGCTTTATCAATAAATTTTAAACAATCTAAAATTTCTTCTTTGCTCACCTTGAATCGTTCTAATTTTTTATTTCCTTTTCTAATCCCGCAATAAAAACAATTATTTTGGCAAATATTAGAAAACTCAATAATGCCCCGAAACCAGATTTTCTTGCCAAAAACTTCTTCTTTAATTTGCCGAGCCAATTGAAAAAGTTCTTGCTGTAATTCGTCTTCCGCTTGCAAACATTTAATCAAAGTTTTATGATCAAATTTTTGTAATTTTTTTTTAAACATACAGGTCTCTTTCACCTTGCTCTAATTTTTTCAAATTGTTAATAATTATTTTTTTCGTTTCTGAATTTTCTATAGCTTCAAGATGATTTAAGATATTTTTTTCACCAACCTGTCTTGTTTTATCCGAAGCGTAATCCAATAGATATTCCTTAAAAGTAAGCAGGGCGTTTGGCTGGCACATTTCGTGAATCTTGCCTGCTTTAGCCAATCTCATAAAAACATCGCCGGTGCGGCCAACGCGGTAGCAAGTGGTGCAAAAGCTGGGCAAATATCCCAACCGGCAAATATCTTGGATAACCTCATCCAAACTGCGGTGGTCATTAAGATTGAACTGGGCTTCTGACGCATGTTCGCCCTTGTTGTAGCCGCCCGGTTCAGTTTTAGAAGCCGCGCTGGCTTGAGAAATACCGATAGCAAACGCTTGACGCCGAATTTCAGGCGTTTCGCGCGTGGAAATAATCATGCCGGTATAAGGAACTGCTAAACGTAAAACAGCAATGAGTTTTAAAAAGTTTTGATCGCTAACTTGGTATTTTAAATTAATATCAACAGTATGAGCCGGCTGAAAGCGCGGAACAGAAATAGTATGAGGACCGACTCCCAAGACTTTATCCATAAATTGAGCATATTGAATCAAGCTCAAAACTTCAAAGCGATAATCATATAGACCAAACAAGACTCCTATGCCTAAATCATCAATCCCTGCTTCAAAAGCCCGAAACATTGCTGTAATCTGCCTCTCATAATCAGCTTTTGGCCCATTGTGCATTTTTTTATAAGTGGGCTCATGGTAAGTTTCCTGAAAAAGCTGATAAGTGCCAATGCCTGCTTCTTTTAATCGTTGATAATTTTCCATTGTAGTAGCGGCAATATTGACATTCACGCGCCTGATTTCACATGGTCCCTTTTTAGTGTCATAGATTGTTTTAATCACATCTACTACATAATCAATCGGATTTTCAACCGGATGTTCGCCAAATTCTAACAGCAAACGTTTGTGCCCCATTGCTTCTAAAATTTCTACTTGTTCTTTTACTTCATCCAAGGTTAGTTTTTTGCGAGGCGCTGGATTGCGTGTATGAAAAGCGCAATATTCGCAATCATTAAAGCAAAAATTACTGGCATACAACGGGGCAAACAAGACTAAACGGGGTCCGTAAATAGCTTCTTTGACTTTCTTGGCGCTTGCAAAAAGCGGTTCCAAAAGTTCGGAATCTTGAATAGACAGCAATTTGGCGCAATCATTTAAGCTTAAACCTTTCATTTCCTCACCCTTTTGTAAAATTTCTTTTATTTCAGATTTACAAGCTTCTGTGGCTGTTAATTCTTGAATTTTATTTTCGTTTATAATGTTTATTTTATCAAAATTCATTTTGGGCATAATAAATTAACTGCGCGTTTATTAGTTTTACAATACTCCGTCCTCTTGCGGCGGGGTTTTCATTATATATTTTAATGCTCGGAGGCAGGGAATCGAAGCTCCTCGGCGCTGTTCGGTTCTAACGGGGAGCGGGGTGATTGACTGGACCAAAACCAGTTTTTATTTTCATTGCTCGGAGGCAGGGAATCGAAGCTCCTCGGCGCTGTTCGGTTCTAACGGGGAGCGGGGTGATTGACTGGACCAAAACCAGTTTTTATTTTCA